>OUNM010625809.1_pt1 | contig 136795 bp, 116 predicted proteins | sample 1769961 | NCBI WGS metagenome assembly OUNM01 (sample SAMEA3914820, study PRJEB12502) | metagenome | biome: forest; material: soil | place: USA | collected 2012-03-12 | depth 0.3 m
GCGTCCAGCGGAAAAGTTGGAATCCACGTCGCGACGGAGGAGCAGGTCCCGGCCCGACCTGCCGCAAGCACGGACTCGCAAACGAGCGAAGCGGTCGTCCCTCACTCCAAAGTCACCTCGGCTCCATCACCAACACGCTGCCATCACTCTCCCTCAGCAACATCAACGCTCCCCCCGCCCCCTGCCGCGTCTCGCTGCACCAGTTCGGCGACTTGCGCCACTCCACGCACAACTGCGACCCCGCGACCCGCCACTTGCCCTGGTCGCTGATCGGGTACGGCCCCGAGCGCGCCTGGTAGAAGACCGTGCCGTTGTCCTTGAACACCATCTCGATGTGCGCCCCCGTGCGCATCTGGCCGCCCCAGGTCGGCCCCACCAGCCGGGCCTGCAGCGCGGCGGCGTCCAGGGCCACGGCCTCGGGTGGGAACGGGCCGGTGGAGGCGTCGGTGCCCGCCTCGGCCCGCGCGGTGGCGGGGATCGCCAGGGCCAGGGCCACGGACAGGGCGCCGCAGGCCACGGACGAGGCCGCGACGGTGGCGATCGTGAACAGGTGATGGGTGCGCATGGCGCTCTCCTCTCGCGTCGGTGCGACGCCGTCCAGCACGGCGCCCGACATCGGCCCCGCCACCATGCGCCGGGATAATGCGATCCGCATCCCCCCGACTGACGACGCGCCGCCCATGACCGCCCCCCGCACCCTCGACGACTGGCTCGCGCACTGCGAGCGCCTGCACCCCAAGACCATCGACATGACCCTCGACCGCGTGAAGGCGGTGCGGGACCGGCTGGGCCTGGCGTTCAACGTGCCGGTGATCACGGTGGCCGGCACCAACGGCAAGGGGTCCACGTGCGCGATGCTCGAGTCCATCCTGCGCGCCGCCGGGTACCGCACGGGGCTCTACATCAAGCCGCACCTGGTGCACTTCGAGGAGCGTTGCCGGCTGGGCGGCGACATCGCGACGGCCGCGCAACTGCTGCCGCATTTCGAGGCCGTGGAGGCCGCGCGCGGCGACCTCACGCTCACGTACTTCGAGTTCACCACGCTGGCCATCCTGCGGGCGCTGGCCACGGCGCCGATCGATGTCGCGATCCTCGAGGTGGGCCTGGGCGGCCGGCTGGACGCGGTCAACGCCATCGACCCGGACTGCAGCGTCATCACCTCGATCGACATCGACCACGTCGAGTTCCTCGGCCCCGACCGCGAGTCCATCGGCCGCGAGAAGGCCGGCATCGCGCGCGCGGGCAAGCCGCTGGTGGTGGGCGATCCGGTGCCGCCGCAAAGCATCCTGGACGTGGCGGCCGCGGTGGGCGCCGACCTGTGGCGGTTCGGCGTGGACTTCAACTACTCGGGCGACCGCCAGCAATGGGGCTGGAGCGGCCGCGGCAAGCGCCTGCACGCGCTGGGCTACCCGGCACTGCGCGGCGCCAACCAGCTGCTGAACGCGGCCGGCGCGCTGGCCGCGCTGGAGACCCTGCGCGACCGGCTGCCGATCACCGCGCAGGCCGTGCGCACGGGCCTGGCCACGGTGGAGCTGCCGGGCCGCTTCCAGATCATCCCCGGCCAGCCGGCGCTCGTGCTGGACGTGGCGCACAACCCGCACTCGGTGGCCGCGCTGGCGCTGAACCTGGACCAGATGGGCTTCTTCCCGCGCACCTTCGCGGTTTTCGGGGCCATGCATGACAAGGACCTGGCGGGAACCGTGGCGCCGCTGCTGCCGCTGGTGGACCAGTGGCACGTGTGCGACCTGCCGCTGGCGCGCGCGGCCACGGCCGACGAGCTGGCGGCCACGCTGCCGGGCGCGGCGGTCACGCGCTTCCCCGGGCCGGCCGAAGCGCTCGCGGCCGCCCAGGCCGCGGCCGACCCGGCTGATAGAATCGTGGTCTTCGGTTCATTCCGCACGGTGGGCGGGGTGCTGGAGAACGGGCCGCCCCGGCTGGCGGCGCGGCATCTCTCCTGAATCCACCCTCGTCACGCCGCATGGGATTGCTGTCCCTCTTCCAACGCCAGCGCCAGCCCCAGGGGCGCGGCGACACCCCGAAGAAGACCGCCGCCGCCCCGCGGTCACCGGTCGATCCCGCCGTCGCCGCGGAGGCGGTCCGCGAGGCCCGCACGCGCGCCCGTCGCCGCCTGATGGGCGCCACCGTGCTGCTGCTGGCCGGCATCATCGGCTTTCCCCTGCTGTTCGAGACGCAACCCCGGCCCATCCCGGTGGACCTGCCGATCGACATCCCCAACCGCAACGGCGCGGCGCCGCTCGACGCGTCCGCCTCGCCCGCGCCCGCCCCGGCGCGGGGCAATCGACTGGTCGCCGCCGCCAACGACGGCGCGGGGGCCGCCGTGACGTCGCCGTCCCCGGCCACGACGGCGCCGGCACCCGCGCCGATGGCGACGGAGCCGGCGCCCACGCCCGCGCCGGCGCCCACGCATCCCGTCCAGTTCGCGGCATCGGCCTCTCCGTCCGGCCAGGGCGGCACCGCGCCGACGCCGCATCCGCCGGCGGCCACGGCGTCGCATGCGCCGGCGGCCACGGCGTCGCACCCGGCGCCCGCCTCGCCGGCACCGGCAGCGGCCCCCGCTTCGCACGCCGCGCCCAAGCCAGCGGCGTCCAGGCCGGCGTCCCCCGCATCGGTCTCCGCGACAGCGCCCGCGGCCACCACCGCCTCCAAGCCTGCGGACGCCGCCACGGACACCGGCCGCTTCGTGGTGCAGGTGGGCGCCTTCTCCGAGCAGCCCAAGGCCCACGAGGCGCGCATGAAGGTGGAGAAGCTGGGCCTGAAGACGTTCGTGCAGGTGGTGGACACGCCCGCGGGCAAGCGCATCCGCGTGCGCGTTGGGCCCTTCGGGAGCAAGGCCGAGGCCGACAAGGCCGCGTCGCGATTGAAGGGTGACGGCCTGCCCGCGGCCGTCCTCGCGCTGTGACGCTGCCGGGCTTCCTCGGCCAGCTGGGATGGGTGGACCTCGCGCTGCTGGCGGTGCTGGCGTTCTCGGTGCTGCTGGGGCTGTGGCGCGGGCTGGTGTTCGAGCTGGTGTCGCTGCTGGGCTGGGTGGTGGCGTGGGTGCTGGCCAATGCGCTGGGCCCGTGGCTGGCGGGCGTGCTGCCCGGCGGCGCCAACGCGTCGCCGCTGCGCCTGTGGGCCTGCTACGGCGGCGTCTTCGTCGTGGTGCTGCTGGCCTGCACCGCGTTCGCGCGGCTGCTGCGGGCGCTGATCTCCGCCACGCCGCTGTCGGTCATCGACCGCCTGATGGGCGGGGCATTCGGCGCGCTGCGCGCCGCCCTGGTGATGGTCGTCGTGGCCACGCTGGTGGCCCTGTCGCCGTTCTCGAAAGCCCAGGCGTGGCAGGATTCCCATGGCCAGGTGTGGCTGGGCCTGGCCCTGGGCGCCCTGAAGCCCCTGCTGCCCGAACAGTTGAATCTGCGTCTCCCGTCCTGATCTGATCCTGCTCCCGCACCGGCCGTCACGAGCGGCTGGCCGCTCGAGCCTTCACCACCTAGGAAGTCCTCCCCATGTGCGGCATCGTCGGCGTGATCTCCCAATCCCCGGTCAACCAGCTCATCTACGACGCGCTGCTGCTGCTGCAGCACCGCGGCCAGGATGCGGCGGGCATCGTCACGATGCAGGGGCGCAAGTGCTTCATGCACAAGGCGCGCGGCATGGTGAAGGACGTCTTCCGCACGCGCGACATGCGCGCGCTGCCCGGCAACATCGGCCTGGGCCAGGTGCGCTACCCCACGGCGGGCAACGCGTACAGCGAGGAGGAGGCGCAGCCGTTCTACGTGAACGCCCCGTTCGGCATCGTGCTGGTGCACAACGGCAACCTCACCAACGCGCACGCGCTGAAGGACGAGCTGTACGACGTCGACCGCCGCCACATCAACACCGAGAGCGATTCCGAGGTGCTGATCAACGTGCTGGCCCACGAGCTGGAGCAGGTGGCGCGCGGCGGCGAGCTCACCCCCGAGCTGATCTTCAAGGGCGTGGGCGAAGTGCACAAGCGCATCAAGGGCTCGTACGCGGTCATCGCGCTCATCGCGGGCCACGGCCTGCTGGCGTTCCGCGATCCGTTCGGCATCCGCCCGCTGGTGTTCGGCACCGCGCCGTCGGCCAGTGGCGGCACGGACGTGATGGTGGCCAGCGAGAGCGTCACGCTGGAGGGCACCGGCCACCAGCTGGTGCGCGACGTGGCCCCTGGCGAGGCCGTGTTCATCGACATGGCCGGCGGCATCCACCACCAGCAGTGCGCTGCCAACCCGCAGCTCAACCCCTGCATGTTCGAGTACGTGTACCTGGCGCGCCCCGATTCGGTGATGGACGGCATCTCGGTGTACCAGGCGCGCCTGAACATGGGCGAGACGCTGGCGCAGCGTGTGGTCTCCACCATCCCGCCCAGCGACATCGACGTGGTGATCCCGATCCCCGAGTCCAGCCGGCCGTCGGCCATGCAGCTGGCGCAGCGCATCGGCAAGCCGTACCGCGAAGGCTTCGTCAAGAACCGCTACGTGGGCCGCACCTTCATCATGCCGGGGCAGGCCGTGCGCAAGAAGTCGGTGCGCCAGAAGCTCAACGCCATCGGCGTGGAGTTCGCGGGCCGCAACGTGCTGCTGGTGGACGATTCCATCGTGCGCGGCACCACCTCCAAGGAGATCGTGCAGATGGCCCGCGAGGCCGGCGCCAACAAGGTCTACATGGCGTCCGCGGCGCCCCCGGTCAAATACCCCAACGTGTATGGCATCGACATGCCCACGCAGGAGGAGCTGGTGGCCGCCACGCGCACCACGGAAGAGGTGCGCCAGTTCATCGGCGCCGACGCGCTGATCTACCAGGACGTGGACGCGATGAAGCGCGTTGTCGGCGCGCTGAACCCGGGCGTGAAAGGCTTCGAGGCGTCGTGCTTCGATGGCTGCTACATCACGGGCGACATCACGGCCGCCGGTATCCAGGCGATGAAGGACCAGCGCTCGCCCTTCAAGTCGGAGGAGGAGGAAGAGGGCGCGTCGCGCCTGGCGCTGCAGAACAGCGCGGGAGTGGCACGTTGAGCTCGTCCGTCCATACCCCTGTCCGTACCCGCATCGCCCCGTCGCCCACCGGCTTCCTTCACCTCGGCACGGCGCGCACCGCGCTGTACTCGTGGGCCTATGCGCGCCACCATGGCGGCGAGTTCGTGCTGCGCATCGAGGACACCGACGTCGAGCGTTCCACGCAGGATTCGGTGGACCAGATCCTCGCGTCGATGCAGTGGCTGGGCCTGTCGTACGACGAGGGCCCGGTGTACCAGATGCAGCGCCTGGACCGCTACCGCGCGGTGGTGGAGCAGATGATCGCGGCGGGCCATGCCTACCGCTGCTACACCACGCCGGCGGAGCTGGACGCGATGAAGGCCGCGCAGGAATCGCGCGGCGAGAAGCGCCGCTACGACGGCACCTGGCGCCCGGCGGCCGGCAAGGTGCTGCCGCCCGTGCCCGCGGGCGTCGAGCCAGTGATCCGCTTCTGCAACCCGCCCGAGGGCGACGTCACCTGGGACGACCTGGTCAAGGGGCCGATCACCATCAACAACCGCGAGATCGACGACCTGGTCATCGTGCGCGCGGACGGCGTGCCCACGTACAACTTCGCGGTGGTGGTGGACGACTGGGACATGCGCATCACGCACGTGTTCCGCGGCGACGAGCACATCAACAACACGCCCTGGCAGATCAACATGTTCCGAGCGCTGGGCGCGCCGCTGCCGCAGTTCGGGCATTGCCCGATCATCCTGGGCGACGATGGCCTGAAGCTGTCCAAGCGCCGAGGCGCCGTCAGCGTCACGGCCTACGAGGAGAACGGCTACCTGCCCGAGGCGATGCTCAACTACCTGGCGCGCCTGGGCTGGAGCCACGGCGACGACGAGCTCTTCACGCGCGAGCAGATGGTGTCGTGGTTCGATGGCACGCACCTGTCGAAGAGCCCGTCGCAGTGGGACGCGGCCAAGCTCGCGTGGGTCAACGCGCAGTACCTGAAGCAGTCCGATGATTCGCGGCTGGCGGCGCTGGTGGTGGCGCAGCTGGGGCGGCGCGGCCTGGCCTCGGCGCCGGGCGTGGTGGCAGACGCCGCCATGGCCGCGCGCTGCGCGCTGTTCAAGGACCGCTGCGCGACCACGGTGGAACTGGCCGACTGGATCGCGATGTACTTCGCCGACGTGGTGCCCAGCGAGGCCGAGCGCGCGCAGCACCTCACCGATGCCATCCGTCCCGCGCTGAAATCGCTGGCCGCGCGCCTGGCCACGTGCGAGTGGCAGAAGCCCGCCATCGCGCAGGCGCTGAAGGACACGCTGGCCGAACACGGCCTGAAGATGCCGCAGCTGGCCATGCCGGTGCGCGTGGCGGTGTGCGGCCGGGCGCAGACGCCGTCGGTCGACGCGGTACTCCAACTTTTTTCTCGGGAATTGGCGGTCGAGCGCTTGCAAGCCGCTTGAAATCTCGCATAGAATCTATGTCTTCGCTTTGAACGGCGCGACAGTCCCGAACAGGGAAACCTGAATGGGGGTATAGCTCAGCTGGGAGAGCGCTTGCATGGCATGCAAGAGGTCAGCGGTTCGATCCCGCTTACCTCCACCACACGGTGGCGCGTCGTTCGTGGCGGTGGAAGTTTGTGACCCCTTCGTCTAGAGGCCTAGGACACGACCCTTTCACGGTTGTAACAGGGGTTCGAATCCCCTAGGGGTCGCCACCCTCACCGGTGGCGCGAGCGGCAGATCGCTCGGGGCGGCAGCAGTGCCGCCCGAAGATCGCACCACGCGGAGTGGTAGTTCAGTTGGTTAGAATACCGGCCTGTCACGCCGGGGGTCGCGGGTTCGAGTCCCGTCCACTCCGCCAAGTATTTGCAGGGCCGCCGAAGATCGCAGGATCCTCGGCGGCCTTTTGCTTTTGGGGCGCCGTCATGACCGACATCAAGATCTATCACAACCCCGCCTGCGGCGCGTCCCGCAACGCGCTGGCGATGATCCGCCAGGCGGGTTTCGAACCACAGGTCATCGAGTATCTCCAGACGCCGCCCGCGCGCGCCACCGTGCGCGCCCTGGCCGTCGCCACCGGCCACCCGCTGCGCGCGCTGCTGCGCGAGAAGGAGCCGCTGTGCGCCGAGCTCGGGCTGCTCGATCCGGCGCGCACGGACGATGAGCTGCTCGACGCGATCGAGGCGCATCCCGTCCTGCTGAACCGGCCCATCGTGGTCACCCCTCTTGGCACGGCGTTGTGCCGGCCGTCGGAGTCGGTGCTGGCATTGCTGCCCGCGACGCGGGCGGCCTGACGCGGCCGCGCCTCCGTCGAGGTCGCCTCACGCCTGCGTGAACATGCGCGTGACGACCACCGCGAACCACGCGTACCCGAACACCCGCGGCAGGAAGTTCCAGGGCCGCAGGAAGGCGTCGATCGACCGCGCGCGCGACGGTCGCCACAGGCCCACGATGCGCCGCGGCGCCAGTTGCGCAGGCGTCAGCCAGTGCTCCCACCACTGGTAGATGTCGTGCAGCGCGTGGTGGTGCAGCCGCAGCACGCTGTAGGCAGACGCCGAGACCCCCATGCCCAGCGCGCCGAACACGTACACCAGCGCGTCCGGCGCGCGCCCCCACGCGAACCCCAGCGCGGCGAACAGCAGCCCGTTGATCTGCAGCAGCCACACCGTCCGGGTGTTGACCAGGTCGTTCTCGATGCGGACCAGGTCCCGTGCGACGGTGCTGACGCCGTCGGCCTGGTCCTCGCTCAGTTGTTGTGGCTGGCGCATGGCACGCCAGTGAAGGCGCACGGGCCGCTGCGCGCAACCCCTAGCTAGGCGCTCGCGCGGCGGCGCGCCAGCGCACCGGGTGCCAGGTCGGGCTCGGCCCGCAATCGCTGGATGGCCAGGTCCAGGAACGAGCGCGCCTTGGCCGACGCATGGCGGCCCTCCCGATGCACCAGGTGCACGGGCAGCGGCGCTTCCTCGTAGCCTGCCAGCAGCAGCCGCAGCCGGCCGGCGCGAACGGCCTCGGCCACTTGGTAGGACATCAGGCGCGCGATGCCGAAGCCGGCCTCGGCCGCGGCGACAGCCGCATCGTTCGTGGAGACGACCAACCGAGGCTGCAACGGCACGTCGATGGGCTGCTGGCGAGGGCCGCCCAGGCGCCACGACGTGGCCCGGGTGACGGCGCTGGCCGACACGATGGCGTGCGTCGCCAGGTCGGCTGGCAGCCGTGGCGTGCCGTGGGCGCGCAGGTAGGCCGGAGATGCGCAGACCACGCGGCGGACCTCGCCCACGCGCACGGCCTGCAGGGTGGAATCGGGGAGGTGGCCCAGCCGCACGCCCACGTCCACGCCTTCGTCCACCAGGTCCACGACGCGGTCGACGAACCAGCAGGTGGCCGCCACCTCCGGATACCGCTGCAGGTAGTCGACGACCAGTGGTGTCACGAAGCGGCGTCCGAACACCGCGGGCGCCGTCACGGCCAGACGCCCGCGCGGCGTGGCCTGTTGCCCGCTCGCCGAGGCGTCGGCCTCCGCGAGCTCGCCGAGGATCCGCCGGCAATCCTCGACGTAGCGCTCGCCGGCTTCCGTCAGGCGCACCCGGCGCGTGGTGCGCGTGAGCAGGCGCACGCCCAGGGATGCTTCGAGGGCGGCGATGGCGCGCGTGACGGCCGGCGGCGACAGTTCCAGTTGCCGGGCGGCGCTGGCAAAGCCCTGGCTGTCGGCCACGGCGATGAACACGGTGAGCAGGTGGAGGCGGTCCAATTGTTCCTCCTGGCGGAATGATGAATTGGCTATGGCGGTGATTCTAATTTCCGAGCGGTTCAACGACAGTGACGTCACTCCTCAACGACGCCGCCCAGCGGCCCACGCACCATGTCCCGCATCCACATTCCTTCCGTCGACCAATCCCTGCCCGCCGCCAAGCCACTGCTCGCGGCCGTGCAGCAGCAACTGGGCGTCGTCCCCAACCTCATGAAGCTGCTGGGCACCAGCCCGCCGGCGCTGGAGGGTTACCTGGCCCTGAACGGCGCGCTGGCCAAGGGCCGGCTGGGCGTGGGGCTGCGCGAGCGCGTGGCGCTGGCCGTGGCCGAGTACAACGGCTGCGACTACTGCCTGTCCGCGCACACGTACCTGGCCACGCACGTGGGCGGGATGACCGACATCGAGGTGCAGGCGGCGCGCGCGGCCACCGCCCAGGACGCGCCCACGGCGGCCGTGCTGGCCTTTGCGCGACGCGTGGTCGAGTCCCGCGGGCAGGTGAGCGACGCCGATCTGGCCGCGGTGCGCGCGGCGGGCGTCGACGACGCGTCGCTGCTCGAGATCGTCGCGGCCGTCGCGTTGAACGTGCTGACCAACTACGTCAACAACGTGGCGCAGACGGCGATCGACTTCCCCGTGGTGACGGCCGGCCTCCGGCCAATGCGCGCGGCCGCGTGAGGCGGGCGCCCGGGCGCGCGCGCGCCACGCCCGTCCACGCCACTCGGCGCGCGCGCCGGCGGCAGCGTCAGCGGCGCGCCGCGGCGATGCCCATCACCGCGTCCGGCAACCCGGTGGCGATGCCCGGCACCACGCACAGCAGCACCACCGCGCCCAGCATCAGCGCCACGAACGGCAGCACGCCGAAGATGATGTCGCGCAGCGGGATGTCGGGCGCGATGTTCCTGATGACGAACAGGTTCAGCCCCACCGGCGGATGGATCAGGCCGGTCTCCATCACGATCGTCATCAGGATGCCGAACCACACCAGGTCGAAGCCCGCGGCGCGCAGCGGCGGCAGGATGATGGGCGCCAGCATCAGGATGATGCTGACGGGGGGCAGGAAGAAGCCCAGCACGATCACCATCAGCAGGACGGTGGCCAGCAGCAGCCAGCGCGACAGGTGCAGCCCCACGATCCACTGCGCGCCCTCCTGGCTGAGGTGCAGGTAACTCATCACGTACGAGAACAGCAGCGACATGCCGATGATGAACATCAGCATCGTCGATTCCTTCAGCGTGGCGGCCAGGATGGGGGCCACGTCGCGCGGCCGCCAGAGCCGGTACACCACCGCCACCAGCACCAGCGCCAGCAGCGCCCCCAGGCCCGCGGTCTCCGAGGGCGTGGCGAAGCCGCCGTACAGCGCCACCATCACGCCGGTCAGCAGCACCACGAAGGGCAGCACGCGCGGCAGCATCTCCAGCTTCTCGCGCAGCGTGTAGCGGTCATGCCCCAGCAGCGCCGACTCCTCGCCCGTGCGCGCATGCGTCTCGCGCGCGCGGCGCCGCTCGCGCAGGTAGTTCACCACGGCCCATGCGGCGAACAGCGCCACGAGCAGCAGGCCCGGGCCGATGCCGGCCAGGAACAGGCGCCCCAGCGATTGCTCCGCCGCCACGGCGTAGAGGATCATGGTGATGGACGGCGGCAGCAGGATGCCCAGCGTGCCGCCGGCCGCGATCAGGCCCGCCGCGAAGCCGCCCGAGTAGCCGCGCCGCCGCATCTCCGGGATGCCCGCGCTGCCGATCGCGGAGCAGGTGGCGGGGCTGGAGCCCGCCATCGCCGCGAACAGCGCGCAGGCCAGCACGTTGGCGATGCCCAGGCCACCCGGCACGCGGTTCATCCAGACGTGCATGGCCGCGTACAGGTCCTGCCCGGCGCGCGACTTGCCGATGGCCGCGCCCTTGAGGATGAACAGCGGGATCGACAGCAGCGTGATGCTGGCCATCTCCTCGTAGACGTTCTGCGTGACGGTGTCGAGCGACGAGCCCGGCATGAAGCCGACCATGAAGATCATCGCCACGCTGCCCAGCGCGAAGGCGATGGGCGCGCCGGAGAACATCACGAACAGCGTGACGGCGGCGAACAGCACGCCCAGCAGCACGAGGCTCATCGCGCGCCTCCCGCGGGCGGCGTGCGATCGCGCGTCGGGCTGGTCACCGGGCCGCGCATCCCGTTCATGCCGGCCGCGAGCTGCAAGGCCAGCTGCAGCGTGAGCAGCGTCATGCCGGCGGCCATCAGCGCGTACGGGATCCACAACGGCGGCGCCCACGACGAGGAGGTGGTCTGGCCCTCGGCCCAGGCCTCGTGGCACAGCGTCCACGACTTCCAGGCGAAGAACGCGCAGAAGGCGGTGCACAGCGCGTCCACGGCCACGCGGCGCAGCCGGTCCACGCGCGGCGACAGCAGGCCCGCCACGGCCTCGATGCCCACGTGCCCGCGCTGCGACTGCACCCACGCGCCGCACAGGAACGTGGCGCCCACCAGGCAGAACACGGCGGTCTCGTCCTGCCAGTCGGTGGAGGCGTGCAGCCAGTAGCGCGTGACGACGCTGGACGTGAGCACGCCGGCGGCCACCAGCAGCGCCAGCATGCCGGCCACCAGCATCGCGCGGTTGACGACGCCCATGGCGCGGCCCAACGGGCGCAGCCAGCGGGGCAGGGCGGCCAGGTCGTCCACGCGGGGCGCGGGCGTGGGCGCGGGCGGGGGCGTCAGAGCAGCTTCTGCGCGGCCTTCAGCAGGCTGGCGCAGGTCTCGTTCTTCTCGCCGTAGTCCTTCCACGCGGTGTCGCGCGCGATGGCCTGCCACTTGCGCAGGTTGGCGTCGTCCAGCTCGAGCACCTTGGCGCCGGCGGCCTTGTAGACGCCCTCGCAGGCCACGTCGTCGTCCGCCGCGGACTTCATCGCGAAGGCCTCCAGCTCGGCACCCACGGCCATCACCACGTCCTGCTGCGCCTTCGGCAGGGCGTTGAAGACGTCGCGCGAGATCATCAGCGGCTCGAACATGAACCAGTACGACTGCGTGCGCCCGCTGGTGAGGAACTTGGCGATCTCCTCCAGCTTGAAGGAGATGAAGCTGGTGGACGAGGTCATGGCCGCGTCCATCGCGCCCGTCTGCATGGCGGCGTAGATCTCGTTGGAGGGCAGCGAGATGACGGAGGCGCCCGCCTGCTTCAGCATCATGTCCATCTCGCGGCTGCCGCCGCGCACCTTCAGGCCCTTGGCGTCGTCGGGCGACACGATGGCGCGCGGCTTGCTGGCCACCCCGCCCGCCTGCCAGATCCAGCTCACCACCAGCACGCCCTTGGCCTCCAGCACCTTGGCCAGCAACCGGCCCACCTCGGCGTTCTTCCACTGCGCGCCCACCTTGTAGCTGGGCACCAGCGCGGGCATCAGGCCGATGTTGGTCTCGGGCACCTCGCCGCCGGCGTAGGACAGCGGCACCAGCGACAGGTCCAGCGCGCCCTTGCGCAGCGCGCTGAACTGCGCGTTGGTCTTCATCAGCGACGAGCCGGGGTACACCTGCGCCTTGAGGGTCCCCTTCGTGCGCGATTCCACCTCGGCGGCGAAACGGCGGCACAGGCGGTCGCGGAAGTCACCCTCGGTGAGCGTGCCGCCGGGGAACTGGTGCGAGATCTTCAGCGTGGCGCCCGCGGCGGGTGGCGCATCGGCGGCGCCCGCGCGGGGCGGCAGCGCCGCGAGGACGCTGGCGCCGAGCGCCGATTGGAGGAGGTCGCGGCGGGTGAAGGTCATGGCAGCTCCTGTCGATCCGAAGGGGTTCGGCGGCGCGTCGATGATAGGCCGCTGCCGAGCCGGGCGGCACGGGGGTGCGCCCGGGGTGGGGCCGCCACCGGGGGCCGGCACGCCACCCCCTCACTTCGTCGTGAACGACCAGGTCTTGTTCTTCTTCATCGCGTTGCCCGCCAGGTCCTTCACCCCGGCGGAGCCGCCCAGCACGGTGGCGGTGAACGTGCTGTTGGCGCCCAGCGCGGCATTCAGCGTGAGCGTGGCGGTGGCCGACGGCGCGTCGTAGGTGACGGTGCCCGCCAGCTTCTTGCCGTTCGCGTTCTTCAGGAAGAAACTGGTGGAGGTGATCGAGGCGGCGCTCATGGGCTCGCTGAACACGGCCTGCACCACGGTCTTGCGCGACACCTGCGTGGCCCCGCCGGCCGGCACGGTGCTGGTGACCGTGGGCGGCTGCGTGTCGGCCACCAGGTGCACGGTGATGCCGGGGCCCGGCACTTCCAGGTTGGCGCTGTCGTCCACCGCGCGCGTGCGCAACGTCACGTTGCCGCTGCCCGCGGCCGTCCAGGTGGTGGTGAAGCTGCCGCGGCCGCTGGCGGGGTGCCACGTGGCGCCGCCATCGGTGCTGACCTCCACCCCGCCCACCTGCCCGCCGCCCGCGTCCGTGGCCGTGCCGGTGATGGTGACGACCGTGCCCGGGGTGATGTTGGCGCCGTTGGCCGGCGAGGTGATGGTGGACGTGGGAGGCGTGGCGTCGGTGCTGGCCGAGGTCACCACCAGCCCCGCCATCGGCGTGGCGGGCTGCACGCCGTCGTCGGCCAGCAGGTTCATCGTGGCCTGCTGCATGCGCGTGTCGGCGGGCGTGGGCGTGCGGTCGTGGTGGGTGTCCAGGCCCCAGCTCCACTGGATGGTGCCCGCGCCGAAAACCCGTGCGCCGCTAGCCGCCTTGTACAGGCCCAGCCGGTGCGTGGCGGTGCCGGAGGCGTAGTTGGAGCCGTAGTCCTGCAGCACCGGCGCGTTGGTGACGGTGGTGGTGGACATCGGCACCAGTCCCGGGGGCTGCACGCCATTGTCGGCCAGCACGTCCCACTCGTAGCCGAGCGTGCCGTCCGGCAGCGTCGCCACCTGGCCCTGGCCGAGGTTGGCGATGTCCGTGTTGCGCCACAGGCGCATGCGACCGTCGGCCTGCGGCACCTGGATGGCGGTGGTGGCGCCGTTGTTGACCATGAACAGCGTGCCGTTCAGTGCGTTCTCGGGGCGGCCGCCGTCGGCGGGCGGGCTGAAGCGCGGGTCGCGCCAGGTGCCCGTCCACTGTGAGGACGGGTCGATCTTGGCGTTGGCGTGCGTCTCCTTGTAGCAGACCAGGGTACGGTAGGGGGTATTGCTGCCGTCGATGGACGCTTCCCAGCGCGTCTTCCAGAAGCCCTCGTTGCCGCTGAGGAACGCCAGGTTGACGCCCGCGTCGCGCGCGGCGGTGACGTTGGCGCGCTGCTGGCCGGACCAGTACTCGTCATGGCCGACGGACAGCCAGGCGCGGTGCTGCAGCAGCAGCGAGCCGTCGCGGTCGGCATCCACCCCGGTGAGGTACGACACGTCGTAGCCGTTCTGCTCGAGCCAGCGCACCATCGGGTATTCGGCGTTGAACAGCCAGTTGGAGCCCTCCTCCACGCCGCGCGTGTGGAACGGCCGGTTGTAGCTGACCTTGTACGCCCGGCCGGGGTTCGTGCCCGGGCCGCCGGTGTACAGGCTCTGGCCCTGGAAGTCGTTGTACGCCTGCCAGGTGGTGTCGGACGTCTGGAACAGCACGGCGGCGTGGCGCGTGTCATCGCGCACCACGAACACGATGTGGCTGGCGCCGCCGGTGTCGCTGCGCACCAGCTTGGCCACGTAGATGCCGGACACCGCGCCGGCAGGCACCGTCCAGCTGGCCGAGACGCCCCAGGTGCCGCAGTCGTCCAGCCCGGTGGGGTCGTCGTGCTTGCAGGGCGGTTGCACCTGCGGCAGCGCCGCGGACGGCAGCACCTGCGCCACCTGGCGGGCGCCGGCGCCGCCGTAGTAGCCCAGGCGGTAGATGTCCAGGCGGTAGGCGCTGGCACTGGTGTTGATCTTGAAGTTGACCGTGTCGCCGGGCTTGGCGCTGATCTGGGTGGCGAACCCTTCGATGGACGTGTCGCCCACGCCGCCGACATCCCACTCGGTGGACGGCGAGCCGGCCAGGCAGTTCTGCGCCACCACCGGGTTGGCCGGCGCGGCGCACGCGGCGCCGAGCGCGCCGGTGGTGAAGCTCCAGGCGACATCCGCGGCCAGCGCGTTGCCGTCGGTGTCGTGGATGCGCGGGTCGGTGCCGCCGCCGTGCAGGCGGGCGGTGTACGTGGTGCTGGCAGCCAGCGGCGACGCGGGCCACAGCGTCGCGATGCGTGATTCGGGCGCGTAGCCGACGCTGGAGGGCACCAGGTTGTTGGCCGCGTCGCGCAGCTCGAACGTGGCGTTCGTGACGGTGGTGGGATCGATGGCCTTGCTGAACGAGGCCTTGACGGCCACGCCCACGTTGTCGCCGGCCTCGCCCGCGGCGGGCGAGGTGGACGTGACGGTGGGCGGCGAATGGTCCACGCCCACCGATGTGGTGAACACGACGTCCACCCAGTAGTTGCTGGACATGTAGCTGTCGTTGGGGAACACACCGCCCGGCCCGTACTTGAACACGCCGTTCCTCTGGCCCAGGCCGTCATGCAGCGCGTGCAGGGGCGGCGAGTCCACCCCCTGCGCCTGGAAGTACGTCTGGTCCTGTGCGTAGCCGCCCATCGGGTCCAATGTGGACGCCACGTAGACCGTGTTGGAGGCGATGGGCACCGGCTGCGCGAACGTCGCCGTCTGCCAGCCCGTGGCCGTCTCGCCGGTATAGGTGGCGGTGGCCAGGTGCGTGCCGTCCGCCGTCCACAGGTTGGCGACGTGCGTGCCGCCGTTGGTGGGACCCTTGTAGAAGCGGATGCCGGTGATGTAGCCGGTGAGGTCGGACTTGAACTGCACGCCCACCTCCACCGACTGCGAGTCGTTAGCCGAGGTCTGGCCCGGGACGGCCGAATCCGGCCACAGCGTGCACGGGCAATTGGCCGCGCTGCCCATCGAGGTGGTGAACTGCCAGCTGGCGGCGTGCACCGCGTTGCCCGCCACGTCGCGCGCGGCCGGATTGGCATTGCCTCCCGCGACGCTGACCGTGTACGTGGCCAGCGTGGCCAGCGACGACAACGGCTGCAGCGTGGCCACGCGCGTGCCGGGATCGTAGGACACCCGCGCCGCCACCAGCTGGCCTTGTGCGTCGCGCAGCTGCACGGTGTTGACGTTGACGCTGGCGGGGTCCATCGCCTCGGTGAAGCCCACCGTGACGACGGCACTGGGATCCACGCCCGAGGCGCCGTTGGCCGGGGCCTGGCCGGCGACGTCGGGCGGCGTGGTGTCCGGCGTGTACGTGGCCGCGAAGTCGTTGCCGGTGTCGGCGGCGAACATCGCGTAGTCGATGCCCTTCACCGTGCGCACGGTCCACGCGCGCGCGGTGCCGTGGGCGGTGAGCGTGGCCAGCTGGCGGCCGTTCCAGGCGAGCGGGATCATGGCCTGCAGGCCCGTGGCGCCGGAACCTGGCTGCACGGTGAACGTGAGCTGGCTGCCGTTCCAGGCCACGCTGCCGATGCTGGAGGCGTTGCGCCCGTCCAGCCAGGTGAGCAACTGCCGCGCGGAGATCACGGCCACGCCGCGCGCCTGCGCGGACGCGATCACGGCGTCGGACACGTCGGAATACGGAAAATCGGTGTGCGCGTTGACGGTGAGCACGCCGTAGAAGGCATTGGGGCCCACGGCGTTGTCCAGCAGCGTGTCGATCGTCCCGGGGTACGTCTGGCCGGACTCGTCGGTCATGTGGGTCATGACCTGGAACACGCCGGTGGACGTGCCGGCCAGGGTCATGAGGGGCATGGGCTGCGCGGAGCCGGTCATGTAGCCGGGCAGGTCGTCGATCCAGGCCGCGGGCCATGCGTAGTAGCTGGTGTCCAGGCGGATGCCGTGCGCCAGCTGCACGATGGGGGCCGAATCCCAGTCGCTCCACACCACGCAGTGGTGCCGCTCGGTGATCGGCGGGGGCAGGCTGGGAAAGCGCGAGGCGAAGGTGGCCAGTTGCGCGTCGTACAAGCTGCTCAGGCCGTTGCGGTCCACGTCGGCGCAGTTGCTGTTCAGGTGCAGCGAGATCTCGAAGCCCTGCGCGTTGTAGGCGGCCGCGGAGACATCGCTGAGCGGCAACTCCGTGAAGACGTAGGACGTGGAGCGGATGCACTGCCACTGGTCCACCAGGCAATCGGCGGGGCTCTTGGCGGCGTAGGCGTCGAAGCGCCCCGGCGTGCCGCCGTTGCCGTGGTCGTCGCCGGTCATCACCACCACCGCCATGCGGCCCTGCGGCAGGAACCACAGCCGCGGCAACGGGCGCGCGGCGGGGTTCAGGGTGGTGACCAGGTTGGCGAACAGGCGTTGCTGCTCATCGGCCTGGGGGATGCCCATGCGGCGGCGGTCCACCCAGTCGGGGTGCGGGTCCGAGCCCAGCGCGCCGTAGTACTTGTCGTCCGACGTGGTGGGCGTGATGCCGTCGCGTTCCTGCGCGGCCCACGCCGGGTTGCCCTGGCGCATCCACACCAGCGACGTCGCCAGGTCGTAGGTGAAGGCGGCGGCCCGGCCGGCACCGGCCACGCGCACGGTCACGGCCGGCCACGCGGTGGCGGTGCTCGGGTCGGCGTACAGCGTGGCCAGGGCCGTGGCGCCGGCCAGCGTGTAGAGATCGGCGGTGCCGTGGTACTGCAGGGTGGTGCGCACGATGCCGCTGCCGACCCGCGAGGTGGGATCGGGCAGCAGCCAGGCTTCCGAGAGCTGCTGCCCGGTGGGCTGCAGGCCCAGCAGCGGCGCCAGTTGCGCATCGGGCTCGAACGCCACCAGGTTGCCGCCGGCGTTGACCCAGTTGGTGAGGTCGGTCACGCGCGCGGCGGGCAGCGCCATGCGCGCGAGGACCACCGTGTCATGGCCGGCCAGCAGCGCCGGGTTGACGGCGGAGATGTCGGCCACGTCGAAGGTGCCCAGCCCTTCGGCGCGAAGCATCTCGGGGATGAAGGCCCCCTGGTTGGTGGTGCCCGACGTGACGACGAGGATCGGATTGACCGTGGCGGCCACGGCTCCTGCCGCGGTCATCAGCGACACGGCCGCGGCCAGCAGCAGGGCGAGCCAGCGCCGATGCCCGCTCATCGCACGGCACCGGTGGCGGGGTCGAGCGAGGCCACGCGACGATTGGCGTGGGCGATGAAGACCGCGCTGCGTCCACCCGGATCGGCCACCAGCGCGTTGACGGCGCTGTGTTCCACCTGCCAGGCGCGCACCTGCTGGCCCGTGGCCACGTCCCAGGCCGTGACGCTGCCGTCCTCGGCGCCTGCGAGCAGCAGGCCGCCGTCCGCGCTGAAGCCAGCGCTGCGCAGGGCCGGGCCACCGGCCACGAGCGTGCGCAGGGGCGAGGAGGGCGCGAGCGGATTCCAGAGCAGCAGGCGGCCATCGCGGCCCGCGCTGGCCAGCAGGCGGCCCGACGGCGAGAACGCCACGGCGGGCACCTCGTCCGCGTGGCCGCGCAGCGTGGCCAGCAGGCGCCGGCTGCGGACGTCCCACACCATCACGCGGGCGTGGGCGTTGCCCGCGGCCACGAGGCGTCCGTCGGCGCTCACGGACAGGCTGTCGACGAAGTCGTCGCTGCCCGCCAGCACGCCCTGCAGGCGTCCGGTGTTGCCGTCCCACAGCAGCACGCGCGGGTCCTCGCCGGACACGGCCACCACCGCGCCGTCGGCGCTGGCGGCGATCGCGCGCGGGGGATGCTCGGGGCCGCGCAGCGTGGCCAGCAACGCACCGCTGGCCGTGTCCCACAACTGCGCGGTGCTGTCGCGCCGCACCACGGCCACGCGCGCACCGGCGTGCAGGAAGGTGACGCCTGCCGGTTCCTGCGCGCCGCGCGCGGCCAGCTCACGCAGCGGGGCGCCGCTGCGGGCGTCGAGGAGACGCAGCGAGCCATCCTGGTCGGCCACCGCCACCAGGCCGTCCGCCGACACCGCCATCGCCACCGCGCCTTCGCGGCGCCAGGCCGAGACGCGCCGGCTGGAGGCGGGCGCAGGGCGCAGGGCGGTGGCCTGGGCGCGCGCGGCGTCCTGGGCGGCGTCGGCCGCGGGCGTGCCTTGCGCCGATGCGGACGCGCCATCGTCGGTGGTGGCGCCGCCGCAGCCCGCCAGCGCCAGCGCGGCCAGCGCAGCCATCGCCACCCATGCGGCCGCCAGGGCGGCCGGCGCGCGGGTGCTGGCGCGGATGCGGCTTCGGCGGATCGCGATGGCGATGGATCGCACGTCGACTCCCTGGACAACGGGTGGCTGGCCGGCGCGACTGGCCGGTTACGAATTGATGCTAGTGAGGCCTGCGCGCGGGAAAATTGAGCAAACGCATGTCGGCCCCCGTGCCAGGCTTGCGGCGGCCCTTCGAGGTAGGGGCCCGCCCGCGCGGTGACGGATCAACGCGACATGCCCCGCGCCATCAGCGCGCGCACGTCATCCAGCGAGCGCGTGTTCAGCACGTCCGCATCGGCCAGCCAGCCGCGCCGGGCCTGGTGCACGCCGAAGGCCAGCGCGGCCATCGACGCCGCGTCGTGGCCGGCGGAGGCGATGCACACCGGCACGCCTTCGGCCTTGGCGACGCGGCAGCCCGCGTCGTCCAGGTCGAGCCGCGACGGGCGCGCGTCCAGCTCCACCAGGCAGCCGCGCTCGCGCGCCTTGCGCAGCACGCGCGCAAGGTCGATGGCCACGGGGCGCCGCTCCTCGATCAGGCGCGCGGTGGGCTCGCCCAGGATGCAGAAGTGCGGGTGGTCCATGGCGCGCAGCAGGCGGTCGGTCTGGCGGCGGCGCGTCAGGTCCCAGGGCGGCCCGATGGCGCCGATCACCACCTCCACCGTGGCCAGCACCGCGTCGGGGACGTTCAGGCTGCCGTCCTCCAGGATGTCCACGTGGATGCCCTTCAGCAGCACCACGTCCGGTTGCGCCGCGTTGAGGCGGTCGATCTCGCGGCCCTGCGCGGCCAGGCGCTCCAGGTCGTTCGATTCACGCGCGGGATCGAGGCGGCGCGCGTGGTCGGCCACGATCACCCAGCGCAGGCCGCGCGCCCGCGCGGCGTCCACCAGCGATTCGAGCGACACGTCGCGGCCCTTCGGATCGCGCGCCTGCACCTTGCAGTCGCCCTGGATGGCCGCCGGATCCAGCAGCGTGGGCAGGGTGCCGGCCTCGGCGGCGTCGATCTCGCCGCGGTCCTCACGCAGTTCGGGCGGGATGAAGGGCAGCCCCACGGCCTCATAGATGGCCGATTCCTCGGTGGCGGCCACCAGGCGGCCGGACTGGGCCAGGCCGTTCTCGTCCAGCGACATGCGGTGGCGCGCGGCCACGCGCGACAACGCGTGCATGTGCTGGCGCGAGCCCGTGGCCTCCAGCCAGGCCGCGCCGAACTGGTCGGGCTCGGCCACCTGCACCGTGACCTTCAGGCCGCCCTCGATCACCGTGTCGATGCGCGCGCGGCCGGAGAACGGCACCTGCCGCACCTCGGGGTGCGTGGCGAACGCGGCCACGATCTCGCGGTCGCGCATCGACTCGACGATCAGCGACACACGCGCCACGCTCTCGCGGCCGCGCCGCAGGCTGCCCGCGGTGGCCACGCGGCCCACGCCGGGCTGCTCGCGCAGCCAGGCCATCAGGCGCTCCGCGGCGGCGTGCGCCACGTCCACGCGGAAGCGTCGCTCGCGCGACAGCGCCTCGGTGGTGGCCTTCAGGATCTGGTGCTCCAGGCGCGGCCCGAAGCCCGCCAGCGCCTGCAGGCGGCCCGCGCGCGCGGCGGCGTGCAGCTGCTCGATCGTCTGCACGCCCAGTTCCTCGTGCAGCGTGCGCACGCGCTGCGGGCCCAGGTGCGACAGGTCCAGCAGGGCGCTCAGGTCGTGGGGCACCTCCTGGTCCAGGCGCTCCAGCAGCGCGCAGGAGCCGCGCTCGGCCAGCTCCGCCACGGTGCCGGCCAGGCCTTCGCCGATGCCGGGCACCGAGCGCAGGTCCTCGCCGTGGTAGCGCATGGCGCGCACGCTCTGGTGCAGGGCGCCGAGGGCGGTGGAGGCCTTGCGGTACGCGCGGATGCGCACCGGGTCGGCCCGCTGGAGTTCGAGCAGGTCCGCGATGCGGACGAAGGCGTCCGCGATGGACTGGTTCTGCGGATGCATGTGCGGTGGGAAGCGTGGGGCCGCCCCCGCCGCGCGGGGGATCGTTTGCCCGGGCCAGCATGCCGGGCCTTGCCCGGGGCGACATGCGCGCGCTCAACGAATCGAACCGCGCGACGAAAGTCGTCCGCGACCCCCCTGTGGCGACGTTACCAAAGGTACGTGGAACTTGAGCGGGCTCATGCGGCAACGCGGCGAAGGACGGAATCATCGATCGCACACCACCACCCCCCCAGGCCCAGGAGAAGCCCCCCATGCCGGTTGCCGACAGCGTCAAGCTCGGAGAACGCGTCCTCATCGTCCAGCCCGCGCTGGTCAACCTGTACGGCTGCTCGATCGGCGACGACACCAAGGTGGGCCCCTTCGTGGAAGTGCAGCGTGGCGCCACCGTGGGCAGCCGCTGCAAGCTGTCGTCGCACAGCTTCGTGTGCGAGGGCGTGGAGATCGGCGACGAGGTGTTCATCGGCCACGGCGTGATGTTCACGAACGACCGCCGCCCGCGCGCCACCACCGCCGACGGCACGCCGCAGACCGATGCCGACTGGACGCTGGAGCGCACCCGGGTGATGCGCGGCGCCTCCATCGGCACCCACGCCACCATCCTGTGCGGCCTGACGATCGGCGCCGGCGCCCTGGTCGCGGCCGGCGCGGTGGTCACGCGCGACGTGGCGGACCACGCGATCGTGGCCGGCGTGCCGGCGCGCGTGATCGGCGACACGCGCGCGCCCGGCCCCGTGGGCGGCGCCGACGCGGCGCTGGGCGAAACGGTGCAGGTGGCCGGCACGTCCGCCCGCCAGGACGACAACGCGCTGGCGGACGCCGTCGGCGCATGAGTTCCCTCATCCCGGCGGCCCTCGCTGCCGGCAACAAGCATCTCGTGCCAGGAGGTTTCACGTGATCAACATCGGAGTGGTGGGCTACGGCTACTGGGGCCCCAATCTCGTTCGCAACTTCGTCGAGGTGGCGGGCCTGCAGGTGGCCGCCGTCTCGGACCGCGACCCCGCGCGTCGCGCCCTGGTGGCTACGCGATATCCCGCCATCCGCACCACCGCGGAGGCGCAGGACCTGATCGACGACCCGTCGATCCAGGCCATCGCGGTGGCCACGCCGGTGGCCACGCACTTCGACATCGCGCTGGCCGCGCTCCGCGCGGGCAAGCACGTCTGGCTCGAGAAGCCCATGACGGAGACGTCCGAGCAGGCGCGCATCCTGGTGGAAGAAGCCGAGAAGCGCGGCCTGGTGCTGCTGGTGGACCACACCTTCATCTACACGGGCGCCGTGCAGAAGATGGGCGAGATCATCAAGAGCGGCGAGCTGGGCGACGTCTTCTACTACGACTCCATCCGCGTCAACCTGGGCCTGTTCCAGCGCGACGTCAGCGTCATCTCCGACCTGGCGGTGCACGACTTCTCGATCCTGGACTACCTGCTGGACGAGCACCCGGTGGCCGTCAGCGCCAGCGGCACCAACCACTTCGCCGGCACGCCCGAGAACCTGGCCTACGTCACGCTGTTCTACGAGTCCGGCACCATCGCGCACATCAACATCAGCTGGCTGGCGCCGGTGAAGGTGCGCCAGATCCTGATCGGCGGCAGCAAGAAGATGATCGCCTACAACGACCTGGAGCCCGACGAGAAGATCAAGATCTACGACAAGGGCGTGAGCTTCACGGACGACCCCGAGAAGATCCAGGATCTGCGCGTGGGCTACCGCAGCGGCGACATGTGCGCGCCCAAGCTGGCCGTCACCGAGGCGCTGAAGGTGGAGGGCGAGCACTTCGTCGACTGCATCGTGAACGGCACGAAGCCGCGCACCGGCGGCGACCTGGGCCTGCGCGTGGTGGAGCTGGTGGAGGCGGCGTGCCGCTCCATGCGCCATCGCGGCGAGACCGTGCACGTCGCCGTGCGCATGAAGGAACAGGAGGTTGCACTGTGATCCCGTTCGTCGACCTGCGGGCCCAGTACCGCTCCATCAAGCCCGACGTGGACGCGGCCATCCAGCACGTGCTGGACACCTGCCAGTTCACGCTCGGCGAGGAAGTGGCGGCCTTCGAGAGCGAGTTCGCCACCTACTGCGGCTGCCTGCACGGCATCGGCGTCAACACCGGCACCAGCGCGCTGCACCTGGCGCTGCTGGCCGCCGATGTCGGCCCCGGCGACGAGGTGATCACGGTGCCGTTCACGTTCGTGGCCACCGCGTCTGCCGTCTCGTACACCGGCGCCACGCCGGTGTTCGTCGACATCGACCCGGTGCGCTACACCATGGACCCGGCCGCCGTCGAGGCCGCCATCACGCCGCGCACGAAGGCGATCATCCCGGTGCACCTGTACGGCCAGCCGGCCGACATCGGCCCGATCATGGAGATCGCGCGCAAGCACGGGCTGCTGGTGATCGAGGACGCGTGCCAGGCGCATGGCGCCGAAGCCGAAGGGCGCCGCGTGGGCGGCATCGGCCACATGGGCTGCTTCAGCTTCTACCCCGGCAAGAACCTGGGCGCGTACGGTGAAGGCGGCATGGTCACCACGAACGACCCGGCCTTCGCCCGCAAGATCCGCATGCTGCGCGATTGGGGCGCGGAGCGGAAGTACGAGCACGTGATCAAGGGCTACAACTTCCGCCTGGAAGGCCTGCAGGGCGCGGTGCTGCGCGTGAAGCTGCGCCACCTGGAGGACTGGACCGAGAAGCGGCGGATGGCGGCGTCGCGCTACGACGCGCTGCTGCAGGGCGTGGCCGGCATCAGCCTTCCGCGCGTGGCGCCCGGCGTGCGCCACGTCTACCACCTGTACGTGATCCGCACCGAGAACCGCGCGGCGCTGCAGCAGGGGTTGAACGCCCGCGGCGTGCAGACCGGCATCCACTACCCGCACCCCGTCCACCTGCTGCCGGCGTTCTCCGAGCTGGGCGGCCGCGAAGGCCAGTTCCCGCACGCCGAGCGCGCCGCGCGCGAGGTGCTGTCGCTGCCGATGTTCCCCGAGCTCACGTCTCCGCAGACGCACGAGGTGGCGGATGCCCTGGGCGCGCTGTGTGGCGAGCGCGTCGAGGCCGAGCGGGTGCTGGAGGTGGCGAGGCATCTCGCCACGTCGTGAGATGACCTCGGTCGCGGCCCGCGCGGCCTCGGCGTCCCTCGGCGATCCGCTGCTGATCTTCCCGTACAACGGCAACGGGATCGAGGCGGCGGATTGCCTCATGGGCCGCTACCGCCTGCTGGGCTACATCGACGACACGCCCGCCAAGCAGGGCCGGCACCCGCGCGGCGACGTCGTGTACTCGCGCGAGGCCCTGCGCGAGCACGGCACCGCCGCCGTCCTGGCCGTGCACGGCAGCCCCGCCACGTACCAGCAGCGCCGCGACGTCATCGACGGCCTGGACATCGACCCGCGCCGCTTCGCCCGCGTGATCCACCCGGGCGCGCACATCTCGCCCACCGCCACCCTCGGCTACAACGTGCTGATCTGCGCGGGCGTGGTGATCGGCAGCAACGCGGTGGTGGGCAACCACGTGTGCGTGCTGCCCAACACCGTGATCCACCACGACGCGCGGGTGGAGGACTGGTGCCTGATCGGCTCCAACGTCACCGTGGCCGGCCGCACCATCGTCGGCGCCAACTGCTACATCGGCAGCGGCACCAGCCTGATGAACGACATCCGGATCGGCGAGCGCGCACTGGTGGGGCTGGGCAGCAGCGTGCTGAGGGACGTGCTGCCGGGGCGGCGCGTGGCGGGCAACCCGCACCGCTACCTGGACTGACGCGGGGTTCGGCCCCGGACTTGGCGGCGCCGTCGCGTCCGATCACCCGTAGTAATCGTCGTAGCCGAAGTGCGACGCCTCGCTGGCCTTGTTCAGCAGGGCCAGCACGTGCGGGCAATCGTCGATGGCGGCGAAGGCCTGCGTGACCGCGGAGCGGGGGGTCTTGCCCGCCTCCACCACCACCACGATCTGCCCCATGCGGTGGGCCAGCGCGCGGGATTCGGTGGACAGCAGCAGCGGAGGAGCGTCGAACACGATCACCTGGCGGGGCGATTGGGCCACCAGCGTGTCCAGCAGGTCGTCCATCGCCTCGCTGGAGAGCAGTTCCGCCGCGTTCTCGCGCGCGCGGCCAGCCGGCAGCACCGTCAGCTTGGGCACGTTGGTCTTCAGCAGCACGTCGCGCGGGTCCATGCCGGGGGATTCCAGCAGGTCGAGCAGCCCGGGCCGCGGCGCCACGCCCAGCCGGTGCAGCACGTCGGGGCGCAGGACGTCGGCATCCACCAACAGCACGGTGGTGTCGATCTCGGCGGACATGCTGAGCGCCAGGTTGATGGCGGTGGTGGTCTTGCCCTCGCCCGGGAGCGCGCTGGTGACGCCGATCAGCGTCATGCGTTCTTCAGGCGACTGCGCGTGCCGGATGCGCGACAGCAGGTGGTGCTTGATGCGGCGGAACTCCTCGCCCAGCAGGGAGCGGCCGCGCGTGGGAATGACGTGGCCGGCGCGCTCCAGGCGCGACATGTCCAGCGCCACCACCTGCGTGGCCGTGGAGGCGCCCGTGGCGTGGGCGGGTGCGACGACGCGGGGATGCGCGTGGGCGAGCGGTGTGTCGGTGGACGCGGTCATGGCGAGGTCATCCCAGGGCGGGTTTGAGGGCGACCCAGGCGATCCAGGTCATCTGCAGCACGACCACGGCGGCGGCGGCCGCGCCGAAGCGCACGGCGTGCGTGCGTCGCTGCAGCCGCATCTGCGGGGTGACGGCCAGGGACACGCTGCCGATCACCGGCCGGTCGATGAGGGCGCGCAGCGTGCTGGTGTCGTCGATGGTGGGCGAGATCAGGTCGCGCGCCAGGGCGGCCAGCAGGCCCAGGGCCGCAGCCACCACGAAGCCGATCAGCTGCAGGTGCAGGCGGCCGGGGAAGGCGGGCGTGTTGGAGACGCGGGCCGGGTCGATGACGCGGAAGTCGGCCACCTGGGGTTGCGCATCCATGCGGGCGCCCAGCAGCGCGGACTCGCGCCGCGCCACCATCATGTCGTAGTTCTTGCGGATGATCTCGTAGTCGCGGTTCAGCTGCGTCAGCTCGGCCTCCACCTCGGGGCCGCGACCCGCCTCCGTGCGCACGGAGGCCAGGCGCGCCTGCGCGGACGCCAGGCGCGAGCGCAACCCGGCGGCGAGCGATTCGGCCTCCGCGTACGACACGCGCAGGCGCTGGTACACCGGGCTGCCCACCGACACCTGCGCGGACGATCCCCGCGGCCCGGCCCGGCGCTCGGCCTCGCGGCGCTCGCCCAGTTCCTGCTCCAGCTGCGAGATCATGTGGCGGGTGCCGATGACGTCGGGGTGTTCGTCGGTGTCGCGGCGCAGCAGTTCGTCCAGCGTGCGGCGCTGTGCCTCCAGGCGGGTCTCGATGTCCGCCGTGGATCCCCGCACCTCGGCGGAAGCCGGCAGCAGGTCCTGGCCCTGTCCGTCCAGGGCCTTGCGGTAGGTGTCGCGCGAGCGCTCCGCGGCACCCAGGTCGGCACGGATCTTGTCGATCTCGTCGGTGAGCATGGACACGCGTGCGAAGTAGTCCTGCGGCGGCACGCCCGACACGCTGAAGTTGCGCATCTTGAAGTCCTTGAGCCGGTTCTCGCTCTCGGTCAGCATGCCCTCGTAGGTGCGGAACTGGTCGTCGATGAACTTCTCGGCGTCCGCCGAATCCTTGCGGCGCTCGGTGGTGCCGGAGCGCACGAACATGTCCACCACGGCAGCCACCAGCCGCCGCGCGCGTTCGGCCGTGCCGCCCTTGTACGAGATGTCGAACAGGTTGGAGGACGCGGTGGGCGTGATCTGCACCTGGTCGGTGAGCTTGGCCACCAGGTCCTCGTGCTCGCGCGCGGTGCGCGCCTGCAGCTCGAGCTCGGGCATCGCGATCAGCCGCTCGATGTTGGGTCGCGACATCAGCGTGCGGGCCAGCATCTTCACCTGCTGGTCGATGTCGGGCTGGTAGGTCATGCCCGCCATCAGCGGCTTGAGGACCGTCTGGGTGTCCACGTAGACGCGGGCGCTGGCCTCGTAGCGCTCGGGCACCCGCGAGATGACGGCCGACCACGCGACGAACACCACGGCGGCCACGCCGAGCGCCAGCCAGCGGTGCCGCCCGGCCATGCGCAGCAGCGTCCTCGCGTTGCCGAGGGTCGACTCGACCGCATTGTTCATCGCTTGCTCCACCCGGGGAAACTGGCCATGCCGCGACCATAGGGGAGGGGGCTGCGACCGTGCTTGCGCCTGCTCAATGAGACCCCGAACGCCCCCGGGCATGCTGGTTCCACGATGACCACCGACCGCTTGATGCAGGAAAGCGCCCGGCCGATGTTCGCCGCGATGCCGTCCCCGGCCACCGTGGCGGCGCCGCACGCCGCCGCGCTCGCCCCCCACCATGCCCCCGCCTCGTCGCGGCCTCGCCTCGCGGCGGTGCCGCTGGACGCCGTGTCCGCCTTCCTGGACGCGGCGGACCGCCACGCGCTGCCCGCCAACGACTTCCTCGTGCACCTGCGCCGCGAGGTGCGCCGCTCCACGCGCTCGGGCGCGGCGCTGTCGGTGGCCATGTACCGCGCCGCGCCACGCGCCACTGGCGGCGCGCTGCAGCAGCTGGCGCGCGAGGACGCCACGCTCGAGGCCCTTCACCACGCCAAGCGCGAGACCGATCTCCTCGGCCATGTCGGCGACGACCTGCTGGCCGTGCTGTGCCCCGACACGGACGCCGCCGGCATCGCCACGTTCACGCACAAGGTGGACGCGCTTCTCGCCCAGGTGGATGAATCCCGGGCCGGCCCCGAGATGGTGGCCAGCTTCCCCGACCCGCTGTTCCAGCACCTGGCCGAGGCCCGCGGGCCTGCGGCCGCGCGCCGCCTGGTGGACACGGCGCGGCCCGCGTCGGGCGATGCCCCCACCGGGTATCCCGTCAAGCGGCTGCTGGACGTGGTCGGCGCGCTGACGGCGCTGGTGCTGCTGGCCCCGCTGATGGCGGTGGTGGCGCTGCTGGTCAAGCTGGGTTCGCCGGGGCCGGTCATCTTCCGCCAGACGCGCATGGGCCACGGCGGGCGCCCGTTCACGTTCTACAAGTTCCGCTCGATGCGCGTGGACACGGACGACCGCGTGCACCGCGAGTTCGTGGCGCGCTTCGTGGCGGGGCAGGGCGGCTCGGCGGGTGCGGCCAACGCGCCGCAGGTCGCCGCCGCCGCGCCCTACAAGCTCAAGTCCGACCCGCGCATCACGCCCCTGGGCGCCTTCCTGCGCCGCAGCAGCATCGACGAGCTGCCGCAGTTCTTCAACGTGCTCAAGGGCGACATGAGCCTGGTGGGCCCGCGCCCCGCCATCCCCTACGAGGTGGAGCACTACCAGACCTGGCACCTGCGCCGCATCCTCACCGCCCGGCCCGGCATCACGGGCCTGTGGCAAGTGGAGGGGCGCAGCCGCGTCACGTTCAACGACATGGTGCGCATGGACCTCCGCTACATCCGCGAGTGCTCGCTCGGCCTCGACCTGCGGATCATGGCGAAGACCTTCATCGTCGTGTTCCGCGCGGACGGCGCGGCATGAGCGCAACTGGCGCACACCAACAATGAGTCGACAGGGAAAGGACCCCAGATGAACATCGACGGCCGACGGATCCTCGTCACCGGCGGAGCCGGCCTGATCGGGTCGTCGACCATCGACCTGCTGCTGCGAGAGCACTCGCCGGCCCAGGTGGTGGTGCTCGACAACCTGGTCCGCGGCTCGCTGGCCAACCTCGAACACGCGCTGCGCGACAAGCGCGTGAGCTTCGTGCGCGGGGACATCTGCGATGCCGACACCGTGTCGCGCGTGATGGACGGCATGGACGCGGTCGTGCACCTGGCCGCGCTGCGCATCACGGAGTGCGCGGCCGAACCCCGCCGCGGGTTCGAGGTGATGTGCGACGGCACGTTCAACGTCGTGCACGCCGCGCGCGAGTGCGGCGTGCAACGCCTCGTGGCCGCGTCCAGCGCGTCCATCTACGGCATGGCCACGTCGTTCCCCACGCGCGAGGACCACCCGCCCTATGCCAACCGCACCCTCTACGGCGCCGGCAAGACGCTGCTGGAGGGCCTGCTGCGCTCGTACCGCGAGATGGGCGGCACGCCCTACGTGGCGATGCGCTACTTCAACGTCTATGGCCCGCGCATGGACACGCACGGCCGCTACACCGAGGTGCTGGTGCGCTGGATGGAGCGGATCGCCGCCGGCCTGCCGCCCACCATCCTGGGCGACGGGGCGGCCACCATGGATTTCGTCTACATCGACGACGTGGCCCGCGCCAACGTGCTGGCGCTCGGGTCGGACGTGGACGACGAAGTGTTCAACGTGGCCAGCGGCACCGAGACCAGCCTGCTGCAGCTGGCGATGGCGCTGCTGGAAGTGATGGGCAGCGACCTGGAGCCGGAGTACGGGCCGGAGCGCAGCGTCAACCCCGTGCGACGGCGCCTGGCCGACATCCGCAAGGCCGAACGCCTGCTGGGCTTCCGTGCCCGCACGGGCCTGGAGGACGGCCTGGCGAGGCTCGTCCAGTGGTGGCACGGCAGCGTGGCCGGTCATGTGCCGCTCGCTGCGGCCTCCACCGCCGCCGGCTCGGCGCCCGCCAGCAGCGCGGCGCTGCCGCGCGCCGCACGGGTGCAGGCATGATCCCGATCACCCGGCCCGTCACCGGCGACGAGGAAGTGGCTGCGGCCGGCCGCGTCATCCTCGGTGGCTGGACCACCCAGGGCCCGGAGGTGGCCGCGTTCGAGGCCGAGTTCGCCGCGCTGGTGGGCGCGCCGCACGCGTGCGCTGTGTCCAGCTGCACCACGGCGCTGCACCTGGCCCTGCTGGCCGTGGGCGTGGGCCCGGGCGACGACGTGGTCACCGCCAGCCACTCCTTCATCGCCACCGCCAACGCCGTGCGCCACTGCGGCGCCTGGCCGGTGTTCGCGGACATCGAGGCCGATGGCTTCAACCTGGATCCTCGCGCGGTGGAAGCCGCCATCACGCCGCGCACGCGGGCCCTGTTGGTGGTGCACCAGCTGGGCATGCCGTGCGACCTGGCGGCTTTCCTCGACATCGGCCGCCGCCACGGCCTGCCGGTGGTGGAGGACGCGGCGTGCGCGCTGGGCAGCGAGGTGCGCGTCGATGGCCGCTGGCAATCCGTGGGCGCGCCGCACGGCGACGTCGCCTGCTTCTCGTTCCACCCTCGCAAGGTCATCAGCACGGGGGACGGCGGCATGGTCACCACGCGGTCGGCGGCCATCGATGCGCGCTGCCGCACGCTGCGCCAGCACGCGATGAGCCTGTCGGCCGAAGCGCGCCACCAGGCGGGCCGCGTGCAGTTCGAGAGCTACGACGAGGTGGGATTCAACTATCGCCTCACCGATATCCAGGCCGCCGTGGGTCGTGAACAGCTGAAGCGCCTGCCCGGCATCGTCTCGCGGCGCCGCGCGCTGGCAGCGCGCTATGCGCAGTTGCTGTCCGGCCTGGTGCGGGACGAAGGCCTGCGGTTGCCCGTGGAGCCCGATGGCGCGCGCAGCAACTGGCAGAGCTACTGCGTGCGCCTGCCCGACGGCGCCGACCAGCGCGCCGTGATGCAGTCGATGCTGGACGCCGGCGTGTCCACGCGCCGAGCGGTGATGTGCAGCCACCGCGAGCCGGCATACGCCGCGGCGGCGCTGCGCCAGCCGCTGCCCCATTCCGAGCAGGCGCAGGATCGCTGCATCGTCCTGCCCCTGTACCCGCAGATGTCGGAAGGCGACCAGGTCCGGGTGGTGACGGCGCTGCGCGCAGCCTGCCTCGCCGCGGTGCCCGGGCATCGCGCGGTGGCGGCCGCATGACGGCCGCCGCGGCCCCCGTGCCGGCACGGGCCCGCAGCTACCGCGCCATCCTCGCCTCGTCCGCCCTGATCGGCGGGGCGTCCGCGCTGAACGTGCTGATCGGCATCGTGCGGACCAAGCTGATGGCGCTGGTGCTCGGGCCGGCAGGTTTCGGCCTCATGGGCGCCTACCTGGTGATCTGCGACCTGGCGCGGGCTGTCGCGCAGGTGGGCCTGAATTCCAGCGGCGTGCGCCGGATCGCCGCCGCCCAGTCCTCGGGCGACGATGCGCGCATCGGCCTCACGGTCGCGGTGCTGCGCCGCACGTCCGTCGCCTGCGGCGTGGCCGGCGGCCTCGGCCTGGTGCTGTTGTCCGGTCCCATCGCGTCGCTCACGTTCGGTGACGAGGCGCACGCGGGCGGCGTCGCCGTCCTGGGTGCGGCGGTGATGTTGTCCGTCGTTGCCGCGGGCCAGGGGGCGCTGCTGCAGGGGCTGCGGCGCGTGCGCGAGCTGGCGTGGCTGACCCTGGTGGGCGGCGTCGTCGGCACGGTGGTGGGCGTGCCGCTGGTGTGGCGCTTCGGCGTCGACGGCGTCGCCCCCACCGTGGTGGCGATCGCGGGCGCCGGGTGCGCCGCGTCATGGTGGTTCGCGCGGCGCGTGCGGCACCCGGCGCCGCCTCGCGCGGCGGGGCAGGGTGCGCAGGCGCGCGAGGCCTGGGCGCTGCTGCGGCTGGGCGCGGTGTTCATGGGCTCGGGGCTCCTGACCGCCGCCGCGGCGTGGGGCGTGCGCATCATCGTGCTGCGGCACGACGGCCTGGCCGCGGCCGGCGTCTACCAGGCTGCGTGGACGCTGGGCGGCGTCTACACCGGCTTCATCCTGCAGTCGCTGGGCACCGATTTCTACCCGCGCCTGGTGGGCGCCATGCGGGACCCTGCCGAAGGCAACCGGCTCGTGAACGAGCAGACCCAGGTCGGGCTGCTGATCGCGCTGCCCGGCGTCCTGGCCACGATCACGCTCGCGCCGCTGGCGATCCAGCTCCTTTACAGCGCAGGCTTCGACGCCGCCGTCGGCACGCTGCGCTGGATCTGCCTGGGCATGGCGCTGCGCGTGCTGAGCTGGCCCCTGGGCTTCATCGTCATCGCGCAGGATCGCCAGCGGCTGTACCTGGCGATCGAGGCGGCCTGGAGCGTCGTGAACCTCGCGCTCACCTGGGCCTGCGTGCAGCGCTTCGGCGTGGATGGCGCGGGCATGGCGTTCTGCGGCTCGTACGTCTTCCACGTGGCCGTGCTCCTGCCGGTGGCGCGGCACTGCAGTGGCTTCGCCTGGAGCCGCGACAACCGGCGCCTGGCCGCCGCGGGCGTCGCGGCCACGGCGGCCGTGTTCGCCGGCTTCCAGTGGCTGCCGGGGTCGATGGCGCTGGCGTTCGGCCTGGCGGCCACGGCAGCCGCCGTCGTGGCCAGCGCACGCCGGCTGCTGTCGCTGGCGGAGCCGCAGCGCCTGCCGCGCTGGGTGGGATGGCTGCTGCGGCTGGGCCATGCCGGCTTCGCGGGGCGCGCATGAACCGACCCTCCCCGCGTCCGGTCCTGTTCCTCAGCCACGCTGCCTCGCGCAACGGCGCCAGCGTGCTGCTGTTGCACCTGCTGCGCTGGCTGCGCCAGCACACGGATATCCAGCCGGAGGTGTTCTGCGAAGGCGGCGGCCCGCTGCTGGCCGACTTCCGCGACGTGGCGCGCACGCACGTGGCGCCCGCGGCCGCGTGGCCGCGCGCGGGCGAGACACCGCTGCAGGCCGCCCTGCGCGCCCGCGTGCTGGCGCCCGCGCTGCGCGCGATGCTGGCGAACCGCCGTCCGCGGCTGGTGTATGCCAACACCACCGCGGCCTGGAACCAGGTGGCGGCGTTGGCGCGGGCCGACGTGCCGCTGCTGTGGCACGTCCATGAGCTGCCGTTCGCGCTGGCGCTCACCCTGCCCACGCCCCGCGCCCGCGCGCTGCTGTCGGGCGCGACGCGCGTGGTGGCGGTGTCCGAGGCCGTCCGCGACGTGCTGGTCCGCGACCACGGCCTGGCCAGGGGGGTGGTGGACGTCGTCAACGGCTTCGTGCCCGCGCCGATGCAGTGCGGCGATGCCGCGCGGGGCCGGCGCGCGGAGGTGCGTGCAGCCTTCGGTTGGCCGGACGATGCGCAGGTGGTGGGCGCTTGCGGGGGGCCCGGCTGGCGCAAGGGCAGCGACCTGTTCCTGCAGGCCGCCCGCCATGCCGTGCAGGCGCCGGACGCGCCAGACCTGCGTTTCCTGTGGGTGGGGGGCGACGAGTCCAGCGTGGAGGCGCGCCAGTTCGACCACGACGCCCGGGCGCTGGGCCTGCAGGCCCGGGTGCGCCGCGTGGCGTCGACGGCCGATGTCGACTCGCACTACGCCGCCATGGACGTGTTCGCGCTGACGTCGCGTGAGGATCCGTTCCCGTTGGTGATGCTCGAAGCCGCGGGTCATGCACTGCCCCTCACGTGCTTCGACGACTCCGGCGGGGGGGTCGAGTTCGCGCGACAGGGCACGGGCGTGGTGGTGCCGCACGCAGACGCCGCGGCGCTGGGCCGCACCTGGGTGGACTTGGCACGGGACGCACCACGTCGCCGGGCCTTGGGCCAGGAGGCGGCGCGCCGCGTGGCCCGCCACCATCGCGTCGAGGTGCAGGCCCCGCGCATGTTGCGCAGCATCGAGGCCTGCCTGGCCGACCCGCTGCCGGCGCCCGCGCGCATGGCCTGGCGCTGATCCGCCATGCTGGTCACCGACGGCACCACCTACGTCAACGGCTTCGGGCTGGGCCTGGCGCTGCTCATGGGACTGTTGATGCTGTTCCTGCCGCGGCGCCACGCGCTGCTGCCGGCCGTCGCACTCATCTGCTTCGAGACGATGGGCCAGCGCGTGATGATCGGCGGCCTGAACTTCACGATGATCCGCCTGCTGCTGGTGTTCGGCGCGGTGCGGGTGCTGTGCCGTGGCGAGGCATCGCTGCGTGGCGCGGCGCCGCTGGACCGGGCGATCCTGTGGTACGTGCTGTGCAGCATCGTCGCCTACACGCTGCTGTGGAAGACCACCGACGCGTTCGTCAATCGCCTGGGCATGGCGTACGACGCGCTGGGCCTCTTCTTCCTGTTCCGGGTGCTGGTGCGCGACCTGGACGACATCCGCGCCGCGCTGCGCCATCTCGCGCGCTGCGTGATCGTGCTGGGCGCCTGCATGCTGGTGGAAAAGAGCACCGGCCACAATCCGTTCGCCGCCCTGGGCGGGGTCGAGCCCATCACCGTGGTGCGCGACGGCACGCTGCGCTGCCAGGGGCCGTTCGCGCACCCGATCCTGGCGGGCACGTTCGGCGGGGCGATGGTCCCGTTGTTCCTGGGCCTCAAGTCCCAGGGCCGCGGCGACACCCTGCTGGTGGCCGGCGGCCTCGCCGCCGCGCTGGCGGTGGTGGTGTGCGCCGGCTCCAGCGGGCCGCTGGTGGCCACGGTGGTCAGCGTCCTCGGATGGTGGATGTTCGCCTTGCGCCGGCACATGCGCCTCGTGCGGCGGGCACTGTTCGCCACGGTGGTGGTGCTGCACCTGGTGATGCAGGCACCGGTCTGGTTCCTGTTGGGCCGCATGACGGTGTTCGACGGTTCCACCGGCTTCCACCGGTCTATCCTCATCGACCACACGGTGCACCACTTCGCCGACTGGGCCCTGGTGGGCGTGCATTCCACGGGCGACTGGGGCTATCACATGTTCGACGTCACCAACACCTACGTCGTGCAGGCGGTGCAGGGCGGGCTCGCCACGCTGCTGCTTTTCGTGCTGGTGCTGGTGCGAGGGTTCTCCGCGGCAGGGGGGGCCGTGCAGCGCTGGGGCGACGGCCACCGCGACCAGCAACGGCTGGCGTGGGCACTGGGCTGCGCGCTGCTGTTCCACGCCGTGAACTTCGTGTCGGTGTTCTATTTCGACCAGAACATCGTCGTCTGGTACCTGGTGCTGGCCATGCTGGCCACCTGCTCGCTGCTGCCGCGGCCGTCGGATGCGCCCGCCGTGGCCGCCGGATCGCGGCCCGCTTCGCGCGAACGCCCGCCGCGCCCGCGGCGCACTCCCCTGCCGGCCCCCGGCCTGGAGCCCACCCCATGATCGACGTGGTCGCCGCGGTCAACGACGAGGACGTCCTGGCCGCCAACCTGTTGCGGTCGCCGATGCTGGCGCGCGACGACGTGCGGTTCCACGCGCGCCGCGGCTTCCACTCGGCCTCCCGCGCCTACGACGACGCGCTGTCCGATTGCACGGCCGACATCGTGGTGTTCGCGCACCAGGACGTGTACCTGCCCGAAGGGTGGCAGGCGCAGCTGATGGCCCAGGTGGCGCAAGTGGCGCAGCGCGACCCGGAATGGGGCGTGCTGGGTGTCTATGGCGTCACCGCCCAGGGCCGGCACGCGGGCTGCGTCTGGAACTCCGGCCTGCAACGGGTGCTGGGCGCGCCGTTCGAGCAGCCGGTGCCGGTGCAGTCCGTCGACGAAGCGCTGGTGGTGCTTCGTCGGCACAGCGGCCTGAATTTCGACCCCAAGATGCCCGGATACCACCTCTACGCGGCCGACCTCGTGCAGTCGGCGTTGGACCGCGGCCTGGGCGCCTACGTGGTGAGCGCGCCCGTCGTCCACAACTCGCGGCGGGCGCGGTTGCTGCGGGAAGACTACTTCGAGGCCGATCGCTACCTGGCGCACAAGTGGTTCGACCGACTGCCCATCCGGGCCACGCCCGCGCCGGTGCTGCCCTGGGGGCCGCGATGGCTGGCCCTGCGAGCGGCCCACCGGGTGATGTCCTGGACGCGGCCCGCGGTGGCGCACCCGCCGCGTCCCCTGGATTGCGTGGCGATTGCGCGTCAGCTGAATTTCGAATGAGCACCGACAACTACTTTTCAAGCATCCGGACGATGATGGTCACAACGAAGCCCGGAGGGTGCGCATGATGCAGCAGGCGTGGACAGTCGAGCGCGAGGATCTCGCCGCCAACGACCCGTTGGGGCCTGCCCCCGCGCGGCCGCGCCCCGAGGCCCTGCCCGCATCCCTGCCCGGCGCCACCACCGGCTCGGTGGACGTGGCCGTGCCGTCCTACGGCTACGGCCGCTACCTGGCGCAATGCGTGCGCAGCGTGCTGCAGCAGCAGGTGCCGCTGCGGGTGCTGGTGCTGGACGATTGCTCGCTGGATGACACCGACGTGGTGGGCGCTGCCCTGGCTGCCGAGGACCCCCGCGTCACCTTCGTCCGCCACGAACAGAACCGCGGCCACATCGCCACCTTCAACGAAGGCGTGGCGTGGGCCACCGGCGACTACATGCTGCTGCTGTCGGCCGACGACTACCTGCTGCCACATGCGCTGGAGCGGGCCGTCGCCATGCTGGACGCGCATCCCGAGATGTCGCTGTGCGTGGGCCAGGCCCGCGTGCTGCTGGCCGACGGCGGCACGCGCGAGGTGCGGGTGGACCTGGGCCAGGGCCCCGCGGGAGACCGCGTGCTGGACGGCCGCGAGTTCATCCAGATGCTGGTCGACGCCGGCGGCGCCAACACGGTGGTGGCCGGCACGGCCGTGGTGCGCACTCGCTGGCTGCGCGAGCTGGGCGGCTACCGCGAGGACATGCCCCACACGGGCGACCTCGAGATGTGGATGCGCCTGGCCGCCCACGGCAGCGTGGGCATCATCGACGCGCCGCAGGCGGCGTACCGGCGCCACGCCGCCAACATGTCGGACGGCTACGCGCGCAACTACGGCATGGCCGACCTGCGCCAGCGGCGCGACGCGTTCGAGGTGTTCGGCCGCCATGCCGCGGACGTGATGCCCGGCGCCGAGCGACTGCACCGCCGCCTGCTGCGCGCGCTGGCGCGCGAGGCCGCGGGCCAGGCCAGCGCGGCCTACTCCGACGGCGCCCTCACCACCTCGCGCGAGCTGATGCGGCTGGCGCTGGAAACCGCGCCGTCGGTGCGCTTCACCACCCACTACCTGCGGGTGCTGGTCAAGCGCCTGCTGGGCGTGGAGCGGTCGCGCGCGCTGCTGCGCTGGCGCGACCGCCGTCAGCAGGCGCGGCCCCAGCATCGCCCGGACGGGCGGGTGGTGCCGTGATCGACGTCGTGGCCGCGGTCAACGATGAGGCGGTGCTGGCAAACAACCTGCTGCGCTCGCCGATGATGGCGCGCCCGGACGTGCGCTTCCACGCGCGCCGCGGCTTCTCGTCGGCCACCGGCGCCTACCTGGACGCCCTGGGCGAGTGCGAAGCCGACCTGGTGGTGTTCGCCCACCAGGACGTCTACCTGCCCGCCGGCTGGGAGGCGCTGCTCCGCGCCCAGGTGGCATGCCTGGAACGCACGGATCCCGACTGGGCCGTGCTGGGCGTCTACGGCGTGGCCGCCGACGGCCGCCACCACGGCTGCGTGTGGAGCTCGGGCCTGCAGCGCGTGCTGGGCTGCGCCTTCGAGCAGCCGGTGCCGGTCATCTCGCTGGACGAGGTGCTGGTGGTGCTGCGCCGCGATTCGGGCCTCGCCTTCGACGCCTGGCTGCCCGGCTTCCACCTCTTTGCCACCGACCTGGTGCAGACGGCGCTGGCCGCCGGCCGGGGCGCCTACGTGGTGTGCGCCCCCATCGTGCACAACTCCCGCCCGATGCCCTACCTGCGCGCCGACTATTTCCAGGCCTACCGCTACATGACCCACAAGTGGTCCGATCGCCTGCCCATCCGCACGCCCTGCGCCGAGCTGCTGCCGCCCGGGCCCGGTTTCCTCTGGGTGCGCGCACGCCACAAGATCGAGGAGTGGCGCGTGGGCCCGCACGCGCGCGTGGACCGTGGCGTGGATTGCGTCGAGAAGGCGCGCGAGCTGGAGTTCGAATGAGCGCGCCGTCCACCCCGCTGCGCGCCTGCATGCTGGCCTACACCTTCTACGAGGGCGACGGCCGCGTCATCCGCTACGCGCAGGCCCTGCGGGCGCGCGGCGCGCAGGTGGACGCCATCGTGCTGGGCCGGCCCGGCCAGCCTGCCTGCCAGGTGATCGACGGCGTGCGCGTGCTGCGCGTGCAGCGCCGCGAGAAGAACGAGAAGGGCAAGGCCGCCTACGCCACGCGCCTGCTGCGCTTCCTGGCCACCTCCGCCTGGGCCGTGGGCCGCGAGCATCTGCGCGCGCCCTACCAGCTGGTGCACGTGCACTCGGTGCCCGACTTCGAGGTGTTCGCGGCCCTGGTGCCGCGGCTGGCCGGCGCGCGCGTGGTGCTGGACATTCATGACCTGGTGCCCGAGTTCTACGCGGCCAAGTTCGGCGTCGGGCCGGGCTCGCTGGCCGCCCGTGCGCTGCGCGCGATGGAGCGCTGGTCGGGCCGCTTCGCGCATCACGTGATCATCGCCAACGACCTCTGGCGGGATCGCATCACCGCGCGCTCGGTGCCGGCGCACAAGGTGTCGTCCTTCATCAACTACCCCGACCTGGGCGTGTTCCACCCGGCCCTGCGCGCCCGCACGCCCGGCGACGGCCGCTTCGTGATGGCCTACCCCGGCAGCCTGAACCACCACCAGGGCCTGGACATCGCGCTGCGCGCCTTCCACCAGGCGCTGCGCCAGGTGCCGCACCTCGAGTTCCACATCCATGGCGAAGGCCCGGCGCGCCCCGCGCTGGCGGCGCTGGTGGACGAGCTGGGCCTGCAGGGCCGCGCCGTGCTGCACGACCCCGTGCAGCAGCGCGCGGTGGCGCAGCTGATGGCCGACGCCGACCTGGGCGTGGTGCCCAAGCGCAACGACGCGTTCGGTGGCGACGCGTTCAGCACCAAGATCCTGGAGTTCATGGCGGTGGGCGTGCCCGTGGTGTGCGCGCGCACGCGCATCGACGACCACTACTTCAACGACGAGCTGGTGCGCTTCTTCCCGCCCGAGGACGTGGACGCGCTGGCGCAGGCCATGGTGCAGGCGGCGCAGGACCCGCAGGCCGGCGCCGCGCGCGCGGCGCGCGCGCTGCGCCACGCGCAGGCGCAGGGCTGGGACACGCACCAGCACCGCTACCTGGCGCTGGTGGACAGCCTGGTCGCGCGCACGGCGCCGCCGCTGGCAGGGAGGCCCGATGCGTCGCACGGATGACGACCCGCGCTGGCGTGCCGACCGCTGGTTGACGCTCCACGCCGCGCGGCCGCTCGCCCGGCTGGCGCTGCGCCCGCCCGCGCCGTCCATTCCCATCCTGATGTACCACGGCATCGGCGACGACGTGGACTCGCACCTGCACCCCTACCTGCGCACCATCACCACCCGCGCCACGTTCGAGCGCCACATGGCGCAGGTGGCGCGGCGCGGGGGCCGCGCGGTGTCGTTGTCGCAGGCGACGGCGATGCTGCGAGACCCCGCGCTGGACCCGGACGAGGCGCGACGCACGGTGGCCGTCACGTTCGACGATGGCTTCCGCGACCTGCACACCACGGCCTGGCCCATCCTCGAGCGCCACGGATTCGGTGCCACCGTCTTCCTGGCCACGGCGTTCCTGGACGGCGATTTCGTCACCGGCCGGCCCTGCCTGCGCCGCCGCGAGGTGCGCCAGCTGGCCGACCAGGGCCTGGAGTTCGGCTCGCACACCGTCAACCACCTGCGCCTGGTGGAGCTGGACGACGACACGGTGCGGCGCGAACTGGTGGACTCCCGCGCGGCGGTGGAGGACCTCACCGGCAAGCCCTCCACGCTGTTCTCGTACCCCTACCGCTTCCCGCAGGAGGACGCGGCCTTCACCCAGCGCCTGGCCCACCTGCTGGACGACGCGGGCTACACGGCCGGCGTCACCACCATCGTCGGCCGCGCCCGCTCGCGCGACGACGTGCGCTTCCTGCCGCGCCTGCCCGTGAACGACGCCGACGACGAGGACCTGCTGGGCGCCAAGCTGGACGGCCACTACGACTGGCTGCGCCCGCTGCAGCATGGCCGCAAGCAGCTGCGCGCCTGGCTGCAAGCGGGGAGGGCCGCATGACCAGGGCGCCCGACTACCTCGTCGTCACGCCCGTGAAGGACGAGGCCCGCCACGTGGCCGAGACCGTGCGCTCGATGATCGCGCAGCAGCACCGCCCGCTGCGCTGGGTGATCGTCGACGACGGCTCCACGGACGACACGCCTGCGATCCTGTCCCGCGAGACCGCCGGCCACGACTGGATCACGGTGCTGCACACCGGCAACCGCGAGCGCCGCCTCGGCAGCGCGGAGGTGATCGCGTTCGACCACGGCCTGGCCAGCGTGCCGGCCGCGCTGCCGTGGCAGTACGTCGTCAAGCTGGACGGCGACCTGCGACTGCCGCCCGACTACTTCGCGCGCCTGCTGGCGCGCATGGCCGCGGATACGGCATGGGGTATCGCCTCGGGTGTCTACCGCGAGCGGCACGATGGGGCCTGGCGCACCATCGCCATGCCCGCGTACCACGCGTCGGGCGCCAGCAAGGTGGTCAGCCGGGCCTGCTGGCAGCGCATCGGCGGCTTCGCCACGCGCAAGGGCTGGGACACCGTGGACGAGATCAAGGCGGGCCTGGCGGGCTGGCGCACCGGGCACTTCCCCGATCTGGTGTTCGACCACCTGAAGCCCGAGGGCGCCGCGATGGGCACGCTGGCGACGCACCGCTTCCACGGCGAGATCTACCACGCCACCGGGGGCGGCTTCGGCTTCCTGCTGGTGAAGGCGGCGCACCGCGCCCTCACCGCGAGGCCACGCTTGGCGGGGGGGCTGGCCATGCTGGCGGGCTACCTGGGCGCCGTGCTGGCCCGCCGCCCACGCCTGGTGGACCGCGCCGAGGCCCGCTGGTACCGCGCGCTGCTGCGACGCCGCCTGGCCGCTCCCCTGCTGCGGCGGCTGCGCCTGGCGGCCTGAGCCATCGTTCCATCCGCCAGACCACGCCTCCTTCGACGAAAGCACCACCCCACCATGTGCGGCATCACCGGCATCCACGACCCCCACGGCGCCCCGATCGACCCCGCGCGCCTGCAGGCCATGACGGACGCCATCGCGCACCGCGGCCCGGACGGCAGCGGGCGCCTGCTGCAACCCGGCATCGCCCTCGGCCACCGCCGCCTGTCGATCATCGACGTGGAGGGCGGCGCGCAGCCCATCGGCAACGAGGACGGCCAGGTGCAGGTGGTGTTCAACGGCGAGATCTACAACTTCGTGGAGCTGCGCGCCGAGCTGGAGGCCGCGGGCCATCGCTTTCGCACGCGCTCCGACACCGAGGTGATCGTCCACGCGTGGGAGCAGTGGGGCACCGCCTGCGTCAACCGCTTCAACGGCATGTTCGCCTTCGCGCTGTGGGACGCGCGGGAGCAGCGCCTGTTCGTGGGGCGCGACCACCTGGGCATCAAGCCGCTGTACTGGACGCGCATCGACGGCCAGCTGGTGTTCGCCTCCGAGATCAAGGCCTTGCTGGCGCACCCGGGCTGCCCGCGCCGCGTGGACCTGGCGGCGCTGCACGATCTGTTCACGTACCGCTACGTGCCGTCGCCGCGCACGCTGTTCGAGGGCATCCAGAAGCTGCCGCCGGGCCACACGCTGTCCGCCATGGGACCGTTGCTGGCCATCGAGCGGTTCTGGACCACCACGCCCGTGCACCGCGACGCCGACGACGAGCAGGCCCTCATCGACGAGTACGCGGACCGGGCGCTGCAGGCCACGCGCCTGCAGCTGCGCAGCGACGTGCCGGTGGGCCTGTTCCTCAGCTCGGGCGTGGATTCCGCGTCGCTGCTGGCCATGATGCGCCAGAGCCAGTCCGGCCCGATCCACACCTTCACGATCGGCTTCGAGGACGGTGGCCGCGGCAACGAGACCGACGACGCGCGCGAGCTGGCGCGCGATTTCGGCTCCACGCACCATGAGCGCATCGTCACGGCGGCCGATTACGCGCAGTACTTCGAGCGTTACATGGACGACCTGGAAGAGCCGGTGGGCAACGAGTCCGCGGCGGCCTTCCACTTCGTCAGCCAGGAAGCCGCCCGCGAGGTCAAGGTGGTGCTCACCGGCCAGGGCGCGGACGAGCCCTGGGCGGGCTACCACCGCCACCTGGGCATTGCGCTGTCCGAGCAGTACCAGCGCCTGCCGCGCGCGCTGACCGAGGGGCTGATCCGGCCCGCGGTGATGGCCCTGCCGCGCAACGCGCGCCTGAAGCGCGGCGTGCAGTCGCTGGGCGTGGCGGACCTGCAGGAGCGCTTCGTCAACGTCTATTCGTTCTTCTCGCCGGCCATGCGCGACCAGCTGTTCAGCGCCGCCACGCAGGATGATCCCGACTTCCGCCGCGGCGCCGGCCACGAGCGCCTGGCCTCGCTGCTGGCCGACACGCCGCACCTCGACCCGCTCAGCCGCATGCTGCACGCCGACACGCGCACCAGCCTGCCCGACGACCTGCTGATGGTGAACGACAAGATGTCGATGGCGCATTCGCTGGAGGCGCGCGTGCCGTTCCTGGACGTGCCCCTGGTGGAGTTCGTGGAGAGCCTGCCGCCCGCCTGCAAGCTGCGCATGGGCCGAGGCAAGGTGCTGCACAAGCGCGCGCTGGAGCGCTGGCTGCCGCGTGCGGTCGTTCACCGCCGCAAGAAGGGCTTCGAGAACCCGGTGACGCAGTGGCTGCGCACGTCCCTGCGCGCGCAAGTGCGCGAGCTGCTGTTCAGCGCCGATTCCGCGGTGCGCCGCTACTTCGACGTGGACTACATCGCCCGGCTGGTGGACGAGCACGAGCGTGGCCGCGAGGACCGCATGCTGCAGATCTACCTGCTGCTGTCCTTCGAGCTGTGGCACCGGCGGTTCATCGGCGCGGCCTGACGCCGGCCGCTTGAGCCTGCGCACCCCGCCGCGCGCTCGGCCGCGGCACGATACGGGGCACCATGACGCCCATCCGCGCCTTCTCCGCCCCGCTGACGCTGTCGATGTCGGCCGAGCTGTCGGCCCGGGCTGCCACGCGGACCTCGCCGCCCCGCTCGGTGGACGTCTCCGTCTGCATCGTCAACTGGAACACCCGCGACCTGCTGCACAACTGCCTGGCGTCCATCGCCCGCCACACCCACGGGTGCCGCGTGGAGGTGATCGTCGTGGACAACGCCTCGGCGGACGACAGCGTCGAGATGGTGCGCACGGGCTTCCCGGACGTCCGCGTGATCGCCTCGCGCGCCAACCTGGGCTTCGCGCGGGGCAGCAACCTGGCGGCGGAGGCCGCGCGCGGCGAGTACGTGCTGTACCTCAACCCCGACACCGAGCTCGTCACGGACGCCATCACCGGCCTCTGGCACTTCCTGCGCGCCAACCCGGGCCACGGCGCGGCGGGCTGCCGGCTGCTGAACTCCGATGGCAGCGTCCAGACCACCTGCGCCAGCGAGCTGCCCACGCTGCGCAACGAGCTGGCCTCGATGCTCTTCCTGGACCGCCTGTTCCCGCGCAGCCGCTGGCTGGCCGCGCGCGAGCTGGCCTGGTGGGACCACGAGGACACGCGCGACGTCGACTGCCTGTCCGGCGCCTGCATGATGCTGCCGCGCGTGCTGGTGGAGCGCCTGGGCGGCTTCGACGGCCGCGTGTTCATGTACGGCGAGGACCTGGACCTGTGCTGCCGCGTGCGCGCCACCGGCGCGCGGGTGGGCTACGTGGCCGACGAGGTGATCTTCCACCACGAGGGCGCCGCCAGCGCCAAGCGCGGCTACAGCTTCGCCCCACTGCGCCAGCGCGGGGCCAACTACTTCTTCCTGCGCAAGAACCGGGGCCTGGCCCCGGCCGTCGGCTACCGCGTGGCCGTGGCGGTAGGGGCCGTGGCGCGGCTGGCCGGCGCGCTGCTGGCCGCGCCGCTGTGGGTGCTGCGTGGGGCGGCCCGCCTGCCGGACTGGCTGCCGTTCGTCAGGCGCCATGCCGAGCTGCTGCTGTGGTCCCTGGGGCTGAAGCGGGTGCCGTTGGCATGAGCCCGTCGCGGCACACCTCTCCCCCCACCCCGGACGGCGCTGCGCCGGCCGCCGCAACGCGCCGCGTGCTGCTGCTGGGCGCGCCCTTCGACACCGGCAACCTGGGCGTCAACGCCCTGGGCGTCGGCGCCCTGGCGATGCTGGCCCACGCCCGACCGGGCGTCGACGTGGCGATCCTCGACTACGGCCGCCAGCAGGGCCCGCTGCAGGTGGCCGTGGGCGACTCGATGCGCACCGTCGCACGCATCAACCTGCGCTTCTCGTGGAAGCCCTGGCTGGCCAACAACATCGCCACGTTGCTGCTGCTGGCCGTGCTCACGCGCTGCCTGGGCCGCCGCCTGCAGGCCTGGTTGCTGCGCGACCACCGTTGGCTGGGCCCCATCTTGGCCGCCGACCAGGCGCTGGCCCTGTCGGGCGGGGACAGCTTCGCCGATCTCTACGGCCTGGGGCGGCTCTGGTACGTGCTGCTGCCGCAGTGGCTGGTGCTGGCCCTGGGCGTGCCCCTGGTGCTGCTGCCGCAGACCATCGGCCCGTTCCGGCGGCCGCTCGCCCGCAGGCTGGCCGGCGTCGTCCTCCGTCGTGCCACGCGGGTGTTCGCGCGTGAACGCGCAGGCGTGGCCGCCGCGCGCGTGCTCGCGGGCACGCACTGGCAAGACCAAGTCGCCTTCTGTCCCGACATGGCCTTCCTGCTGCCTCCGCGGCTGCCCGATGCCGCGTTGGCGGCCCGTGCCGCGGCGCTGCTGGCGCCAACGGGCCGCCCGCGCGTGGCGTTGAACGTCAGCGGCCTGCTGGCGATGGGCGGGTACGGAGGCGACAACGACTTCGGGCTGCGCGTGGACCACCTGGCGCTGTGCCAGCAGGCGGTCACCTGGCTGGTGGACGTCGCGGGCGCGGACGTGCTCCTGCTGCCGCACGTGGTGGCCGGGACCGAGAGCGACGTCGCCGCGGCGCAATCGCTGCTGGCTCGATTGCCGCTGCCGATGCACGCGCACGTGCGGTCCGCGGGCGAGGGCTGGGACGCCGGCCAGGTCAAGTGGCTCGCGGGCCATTGCGAGTTGCTGGTGGGCGCGCGCATGCACGCCTGCATCGCGGCGTTGTCGCAGGGCATCCCGGCGGTGGGCCTGGCCTATTCGGACAAGTTCGCCGGGGTCTTCGAGACGGTCGGCGCGCAGGCGCTGGTGGCCGACCAGCGCACGCTCGGCGCCGAGGACACGCTCGCGCTCGTCCAGCGGGCCTTCCGCGATCGTGCCGCGCTGGCGGCGCGGCTGGCGCAGGTGCTGCCCGGGGTGCGCGAGCGGGTGCAGGCCGTCGTGGAGGAGCCGCCGGCCGTACTCGCGCGCGGCGCGGCGTCGCTGCCGGCGGTGGCCGCGGTGGAACCATGAAGATCCACGGCCTGTGCATCGTCAAGGACGAGGCGGACGTGATCGCCGAGTGCCTCGAGGCCAGCCTGGCATGGTGCGACCACGTGTACGTGTTCGACAACGGCAGCACCGACGGCACCTGGCAGATCGTGCAGGCGCTGGCCGCCCGCCACCCCGCCATCGTGCCGTTCAAGCAGGATCCCGCGCCGTTCCACGACGGGCTGCGTGCGCAGATCCACGACGCCTATCGCCAGCGCACCGAGCCCGGCGACTGGTGGTGCCGGCTGGACGCCGACGAGTTCTACGTGGACGACCCGCGCACCTTCCTCGCCAAGGTGCCGATGGACGTGGACTACGTCGTCACCGCCATCTTCGCCTACTACTTCACCGAGCTGGACGCGGCCGCGTGGCAGGCCGATGACCAGGCTTTCAACGCCACGCCGGTGACGCGTCGGCTGCGCCACTACCTGAACCACTGGAGCGAGCCTCGCTTCATGCGCGCCGACCCCGCGCGTGCCTGGGGCCCCGACCAGGGGGGCTGGCCCCGCTGGATGCATGCGGGCCGCGCCTATCCGGTGCGCATCTGGGTGAAGCACTACGCCTATCGCTCCCCGCCGCAGATCGAGCGGCGCCTCGCCACCCGTCGCGGCGCCATCGACAGCGGGGCCGCCTTCGCCCACGAGGCGGTCCACGACTTCCCCGCCGCCATCGCCAGCGTCACTCGCACCGGCAACCTGCCAGGCCGCCCCGCGGGGCCTGCGGCCTGCGTCGGTTGGCGGCAGCGCGTGGTGCCAGCGTCGGCGCTGCATTACGACGACCAGGATCGCCGCCTCGTGGTGAACGAGCACCTGATGCCACCCATCCCCGGCCAGCCCGCCCTCGGGACGGCCCGCCTGTCCCATCCCTGGATCGCGCCGCTCGCGCGGGCCGCGGCACGCACGCGGTTGCGCGCAAGAGCCCTGTGGAAGCGCGTGCGCGCCGCCGAGCCTCCCCGACCCCGTCCTTCCGGATCGACGTCATGACCACCACGCTGCTGCACCGCGGCTATGCCCGCATCCTCCGCCTCGTCGGCCTGCAGACCCGGGGCTGGGACCACCAGTTCACCGTGGCGCCCGGCTACTACGGCTCTCGCAGCCCCGTCACGGTGGCGGCGGTGGAGCGACTCTGCGCGGGGGGCCACCTGCTGGAATTCGGTTGCGGGGAGGGCGACCTGCCCCATGCGCTGGCAGCGGGAACGTTCAGCGGCTACCACGGCTACGACATCTCGCACGTGGCGATCGACCGGGCCTGCGCCCGCGCGGCCGCCAGCGCGATTGCGCCCCTCGCGCGGTTCGACCAGGGCGACATGGCGCGCTGGCCGGGTGGCGAGCGCGCGCACCTGATCGTGGCCGAGGAATGCCTGAACTACCTGCCGTCCCCGGCGCTGGAGCGCTTCCTGGCGCGCTGCATGGCTGCGCTGGACGCCGAGGGGGCGATGCTGGTGATCATGCATTCGGCCACCAAGCACCACCGCACGCTGGAGACCTGCCGCGGTGTCTGCGACGTGGTGGACGACGTGCGCGTCGGCGAGCGCGCGTACCTCACCCTGCGCCCGCGCCGCGCGGCCTGATTCAGTTCGCGCCCTGCAGGTACCGTGGCGCCGCCTGCTTCGACAGCGCCGTGCCGCGGAACTGGTAGGCGCCGACATCCCACGCGCCATTGATGCCCCGCGTCACGCCGTCCATGTCCACGGTGGCCGGCGCCGGCAGGGTCTGGGCCCCGCCCAGCGCGCGCACCAGGTGGAAGTCGTGCGCATCGTGGTTGACGAAGATGGCGCAATTGGTCGTGCACGTCACCGTGGTCGGCGACGTGTCGGCCGCGTGCGGCGTCTGGTAGTACCAGTTGTGGTCGATCGTGCCGCCGGTGCCCAGCAGCTGCCCGGCGTCGTAGGCCGCGTACCAGACGTTGTTGCGCACCACGTTGCCCGTGCCCGCCTCGATGTGCACGCCGCTCCACACGCCCTTCAGGTCGACGAACGTGTTGTCGTGCACGCGCCAGTCGTTGCCGAAGTTGGTCTGCAGGTCGTCGTGGGCCACGTAGATGAACGCGGCCACGCCCCAGCTGTGCTCGGGGCGGCTGCCGCTGTCGGCGAAGTACTTGGCGGTATGCAGCGCCACGTTGCCGAAGACGTCCCAATCCGCGGCGGTGCCGTTGGAGATGCCCACGAGGAAGCCCGTGCCCTCGATGTCTTCCATCCAGTTGTTGGACCAGACGACATGGGTGGAGCTGTTCATCGACAGCAGCTCGCCGTGCGAGTTGGCGTTGCTGGTGTTGCGCGCCATGTAGGTGTGGTCCACCACCATGTTCTGCCAGTTGCCGCGCATGAAGAACAGGGTGCGGCCGGAGTCGTGGATGGCGCAGTACTGCCAGGTCATCCAGCTGTTGCCGACCGCGCCCCAGATGGCGTCGTCGGCCGCGGGGTTGTCACGGCCGCCGCCGACGATGTCGACGTAGCGGAAGGTCACGTGGTTGCTGCCGTGGCCCAGCCAGTCGTCCAGCATCACGGGGCCGGTGCCGCTCACGCGCAGGCCGTACTGGTCCGTGGCGCCGGTGGCCCAGTCCGCGTTGCGGCGCTGGCCGTCGAAGACGTACCAGTCCGTCAGCACGGTCCACTGGGTGAACGTGGCCGTGCCGGTGTTGTACGTCGACTTCCAGCCGGTGTCCGTGCCGTGGTTCGTGGCGGTGGCGCGCACGATCGAGATGGCCTGGGTGCCGTTGTCCGCATCGTCGAAGGTGTGCGCGCCGTAGTTGCCCGCGCCCAGGTAGTACGTGTCACCGCGCACCAGGCGGGTGGGCAGCGTCCTGGAGGCGTTGGTCCAGTCCGAGCCCGAGCCGTTGCCGGTGGCATCGGCACGCACGTAGTGGTTCGCGGCCTGGGACATCGCGGGCAGGGCCAGCGCGGCCGCGAGGACCGTGGCGGAGAGAGGGCGGTTCATGGTCGTCCTTGCAGGAGGGGCGGCGCGCGTGGAGGCGCTCGCGGCGAGCGCGCTGGCGCGCGGGCGCCGGAAGGAAGCGCGGCGCCCGGTGGGCGCCGCAGCAGGCGGGAGACCGAGGCGGCCCGGGAGCCGCCGCGTGGTCAGTGGCCGACGATGAGCTGCTTGGGCGAGCCGACGTTGGACAGGGCCGTGCCCTTGAACTGGAAGGCGCCGCGGTCGTACACGCCGTTGACGCCGCGGGTCACGCCCGCCATGTCGACCGCGTAGTCGCCGGCCAGCGTGGCGCCCGGCTGCAGGGAGGCCTTCAGGCGGAAGTCGCGGTTGGCCACGCTCATGAAGATGTCGCAGTTGGTCGTGCAGGTGACGGTGGACTTGTCGAGGTCGTTGGACTGCGACGTGTTGTAGTACCAGTTGTGGTCGAAGGTCCAGTTGGCGCCGAGGTTGGTGCCGGTGTGCACGCTGCTGTACCAGATGTTGTTGCGCACCATGTTGTTGGCGCCGTTCTGGATGAACACGCCGCTCAACGTGCCCTGGATGTTGACGAACGAGTTGTTGTACACCTGCCAGTTGTTGCCGGTCACCTGGTTCGAGCGGTCGTAGGCGATGAACACGAAGCCGCTGACGCCGAAGTTGTAGTTGGCCTGGCGGCCGGTGCGGGCGATGTACGCCGCGGTGTGCACGGCCACGTTGCCGAAGATGCGCCAGTTGGTGGCCATGCCGTTGCCGATGCCGGCGATGAAGGCGGTGCCCTCGATGTCCTCCATCACGTTGTTGGACCACGTGATGTTGTTGGTGGACATCATCGAGACGCCTTCGCCATGCCACGTCGGCGTGCTGGTGTTGCGCGCGATGTAGGTGTGGTCGATGACGTCGTTCTGCCAGTTGCCCCGCATGAAGAAGATCGTCAGGTCGGAGTCGTGCAGCGCGCAGTACTGCCACGTCATGTTGCTGTTGCCGGTCAGGCCGTAGACCACGCTGTCGTGGTAGCCCGTGTCGCGGCCGCCGCCCTGGAAGTCGACGTAGCGGAACGTGGTGAAGTTCGTGCCCTTGCCGTTGTTGTCGTCCAGGCGCAGCGTGTTGGCACCGATGACGCGGATGCCGTACTGGTCGAAGGTGCCCAGGTTCCAGTCCGGGTTGCGGCGCTGGCCGTCGAACACGTAGTAGTCGGTGATGACGTTCCAGTGCGTGAAGATGGCGCTGCCCTGGTTGTAGGCGGTTTGCCAGCCCACGTCGGTGCCATGGTTCATGGCCGTGGCGCGCACGATGGAGATCGTCTGCGTGCCGCTGTCGGCGTCTTGGAAGGTGTGGCTGCCGTAGTTGCCGCCGGCCAGGTAGTACGTGTCGCCGCGCACCAGGTTGGCGGGCAGCGTGGTGTAGGCGTTGGTCCAGTCGCTGCCACTGCCGTTGCCGGTGGCGCCGGCGCGCACGAAGTGGTTGGCGGCGTGGGCGAAGACGGGGGCGGCGACGGCGGCGGCGAGCGCGGCGAGTCGGAGGAGCTTGGACATGTGCGGCAATCCTTGGCAATCGTGGGGCGCGGGAGGGCGGGGCGAGGGGCGCGTCACGAGATGAGCTTGGTCATCTCGTCGGAGTACGCCGTCTCCTTGCCGTTGGCGTCGACGCCGGTGACCGAGAAGAAGTATGTCTGGCCGGACGTGAGGCCGGACAGAGTGAGCGCAGGAGTCACGCTCGGGACGCCGCCGCCCAGCGGCTGCAGGTAGCTGCGCGACGAGGTGCCGTAGTACACGCGGTAGCTGACGACGTTGGCGTTGGGCTTCCACGCGAGGACGGCGGTGCCGCCCAGGTTGGCCGCCTGCGCCTTCGCCTGGGCCATCGCGGTCAGTTCGGCCTGGTCGTCGGCATCGGCCTGCGCGGCATCGGCTTGCGCATCGGCGCCCGGCGTCGCGTCCGTGTTCGCCGCTCCGGTGTCCGTGCTGCCCGCGTTGGCGTTGCCGGTGTTGGCAGTCGTGGTGTCGCTGGAACCCGGGGTGCCGGTGGCGGCCGGCGCGTTGGCCGCGTTCGTGCCGGTATCGGCGCCGCTCCCGCCGCCGCAGGCGGTGAGGAGCGTCGAGCCGGCGACCAGGGCGGCCAGGAGGGTGCGGGAGAGGAAGGAAGCGGTCATGTGGAGGCTGCTTTCGGGAGTCGTCGTTGTCGCCGAGCGGGGCGCCGGTTCGAGGGCGGCGGCCTGCAGGGGGTGCGCGACAGGGTTTCGTCTGCATGCGCCGGCGGCTTGAGCCACCGGGGCGTCGGATTCGTTTCCGCGGGCGTCCGGGGGCCGGGCGGCGCGACAAGGCAGTGATCTGCTGCTGTGGAATGGATTGGAAAAGCTGGGGGGCTGTCCGCCGCTACAGGCTGTATCGGGGGCGCGCGGGACGCGGCGAGCCTCGTGGGCGGGCGCGGCGGCGCCGCGCGGGGGCGTGACGCCCGGGCACGGAGGCTGCCGAAGCTTTGGGTTTGGCTGGCGACTGCGGCAAAACTTGCCGCAGAACTCGCCAGGATGTTTGCGAAGAGCTACGAAAGTAGCGACCGGTTACATCTGATCCCTCTCCCGAGGGGTCCGATCGGCCGTGGATCGCCGTGCGCGCCCCCTTGACGTTCGTGGGGGGTGGGCGGCTCAACGGGGCATTGTCGTTGCCGGATGACCACGTTCGGCCGGTCGCCGAGGGCGACCGTGAACTCGGTCACCCCCCTGCGGCGGCTCAGAAACGCTCGGTGAAGCCCAGGAACGCCAGCCTGGTCGTGTAGTCGGCCTGGCCCGTGACGGTGGACGAGAAGCGTTCCACCTGCAGGCCCGTCGTGAGTGTCGCGCGAGGCGACAGCCCCTTCGTGATCCACAGGCGCGCCACGCGGTCATCGCTGCGGTTGCCGTGCGCGTCGCCCAGGCCCTGGATGCGCGAGGCCTGCGCCAGGGCATCGAACGACAGCGTGGGCGCCAGCTTGCGGCTCACCTGCAGGCTGCCCCCCGATTGCCGGGAGTCCAGCGAGCCGCCGGGGAGGCCCTCCAGGGGATCGCCATCGCGGCGGATGGCCTGCACCGTGCGGGTGTAGCCCGACACGGTCAGGGTGGTGCGAGGCGTCAGCAACGCCCACGTGACCAGCGCCTGCGACAGCAGCTGCGGGTAGTCGGCCACCAGCCCGACCGGTCCTCCCAGCAGCTGGTCGCCGCCTCGGCCGGCGAGCAGGGTGTCCACCAGCCCGGCGCGCACGGCCGCGTCGGGATAGCGCGTGGTGAGGATGGCGTCCAGCGCGGAGCGCAGCGTCGCGGGGCCGCCGCCCGGTGCGCCGGCGCCGCCGCCCAGCGTCTCGGACTCCAGCACCGGCTCGCGCGACAGGCGCAGCGACACGCTGGTGAACGGCGTGCGGTGCGTGACCGTGAACGTGCCGCCGTGGCCGAAGAAGCGCTTCTGCACGCTGCCCGCGATGTCGGTGCGCGGCGTGGGATGCCAGTCGATGGAGGCGGAGGCCATCGGGTCGTCGTGCTGGGTGAGTGCGGTGCGCACGCGGTCGCGGCCGCCCTCCGCGCCCAGGCGCAGGTCGCCCCCGTCCAGGGCCAGCATCGCCCCGCCGCGCGCCTCCTCGATCGTGAAGCGGCTGAGGGCCACGCCGCGGTCGTTGCTGTCACGGCGCGACACGGACGCCGTGGCGCCCAGTGGCTGGGGCTCGAGGTCCAGCCGCAGCACGCTGCCGCTGGTCACCTGCGTGGTGTCGGTGCCGGGCGCGTGCAGCGTGATGCCGTCGTCGCGGCGCGCCAGCACCGTGAGGTTGCCCACGCGCCGCCGCAGGTACGGGCTGATGGCGTAGGACTGGGAGACGCGCTGGTTGGCGGCGCTCGTGTCCTGCACGCGGGGTCCGAACGGGTCGGCCTCGACCGTGGCCGCGCGCGCGCTGGCGTCCACGCCTACCCACTGGTCCACCAGCATGGCCGATGCGGTGGCGGTGGCGTCGGGGCGGGCCGTGGCCGGCACGCGGCCGGCGGCCGAGGCCGTCATCACGGCGGCGACGTCCACGTCGGCGCGCAGGCCCGCGCCCTGGTGGCGCCACTGCGCGCGCGGACGCAGGATGGCCAGCACGTCGGCGCGGCGCTGGTCGTCCGGGGCGGCGGTGGCGTTGTCGGTGGCGGTGAGGTTGCCGTCCACGGACAGCGCGAGCGGCGGCGGCCGCGAGGGCTGCGAGGCCGCGTCGGCCGGCGGCTGCGCGCCCGCGGGGGCGGGTGCGAGGGGCACGGGCCCCGCGGCGGCGCCGGCCGCGGCCGTGGGCGCCGGCGCCGCGAAGTTCTGCGCGGGCGGTGGCGGCGCGGACGTGTCCAGCGGCCACGGCGTCGGCGTGAAGGGCGAGGCGTCGGCGCAGACGATCGTGGGCCACGCAGCCACCGCCGCGGCGCACGCACGCGCCCGGCGCGCCGCTTGCGCGCGGGAAGGGTGCCTGCGCACGGTCAGAACCAGCTCTGCGGGACGATGATGATGTCGCCAGGCAGGACGGCGACGTTCGCGGAGATGTCGCCGCGCTTGAGCAAATCCTTCAACCGCAGGCTGTACTGCGCACCGTTGTCCGCGCCGCGGATCAGCACGGCGCCGTTGCCGTCGGCGTAGTCGGTGACGCCGCCCACCTGGATCATCACGTCCAGCAGCGTCATGTCCTTGCGGTACGGCACGGCCTGCGGCCGCGCGGCCTCGCCCACGATGCGGATCTGGCTGGCGTACACGCCCTGGAAGCCCGACACGATCACGCTCACCGACGGGTCACGGATGTACTTGGCCAGGGCCTCCTCCAGCGCCTGGCGCAGCTCGGACGGCTGGCGGCCGGCCGCGCGCATGTCGTTCACCAGCGGCGTGGAGATCATGCCGTCGGGGCGCACGGTGATGGTGGTGGACAGCTCGGGGTTGCGCCAGACGACGATGTTGAGCGTGTCCAGCGGGCCGATCACGTAGTGCGGGTCGGGCGCGCTGGCCACCGCGGGCGCGGGCGGGTGGGCGCCCGTGGAGGCGCAGCCCGCTAGCCCCGCGGCCGACAGCACGGCCGACGCCGCGGTGATGAGCGCCGCCAGCCAGCCGCGCGCGCGGCGATGCGGTGCACGCAGGTCGTCCATGGGGTCCTCCTCGGTTCTCACACGTCTACGCGTCTGGGGCCGCTGGCGGCCGGCCCTTCGGGTTGCGCGGCGCGACCGCCGTGGCGGCCCGCCCCGCCGTCATCTCACGAGAACAGCTGGCCCGGCATCGGCATCGACGCCGGCACCGCGCGCGCGCGCCGCGCGGCACCCCGGCCTGCGCGGTCCAGCGAGCTGCGCGTGGCGCGGGCGCAATCCTTCAGGCCCTCGGCGTCCACGATCTCCACATCACGCTTCTCGACGCGCAGGTAGCCGTCCTGCGCCAGCACCGCGAACGAGCGGCTCACGGTCTCGATCGCCACGCCCAGGTAGCTGGCGATGTCGCGGCGGCTCATGCGCAGCAGCAGGCGGCTGCCGGACTCGCCCTGGCGGCGCATGCGGGCCGACAGCTGGATCAGGAAGCGCGCGAGGCGCACCTCGGCGGCCACGGCGGCCATCAGCTCTGCCAGGTCCGACAGCTGGGTGAGCTGCTGGCTCAGCAGGCGTTCCATGGCGGCGTCGAACACCGGGCAGCGCTGGCGCAGGGCGCGCAGGCTGCGCGTGTCCAGGTGCAGCACCGTGCTGTCCTCCAGCGCGATGGCGGTGGTGGGATGCGTCTCGAGGCCCAGCGCGTCCAGGCCCAGCACGCCGCCGCGGCCCGCGAAGCCCAGCACCTGCTCGTAGCCGTCGGCATCCGTGTGATAGACCTTGAAGGTGCCCGTGCGCACGAAGTGCAGGCGCTCGACGGCGGAGCCTTCGTGGAACAGCGCGCCGCCCTTGCGCACGCGACGCACGTCCACGTGCGCCGCCAGCTCGTCCTGCAGGCTGCCCGACTCGATGCGCAGCAGCTCGAACAGGTCGCGCACCTCGCGCTGCGCCGGCGCGCCCATGCCCGGCGGCACGTACCAGGCCTCGGTGGCGGCCGCTTGAGGGTGGGGATGGGGGGCCGCGGGCGGCAGCAGGCAGGTCATGTCGGTCATGTTGGTTTCGTCCTCCAGGCTAGGGCTTGTCGATCGATCCACATGGAGCAATCGCACATTTCGTTCGACTGGACGAGAGGATGTGGTCGGACACAAAATGTCGCAATCGGCGAACAAGCCAAGATTTCGCAGCCGACTCCGAACGGGCCGAGGCGTTTTCCTACAAGCACCCGGACAAACCCGAAACGCACCGTTGTGGAGCACGGTCGAGCCCGAGCCCGTGAGACTATTCGCGGGCCGAGTGGAGGAGGGACTTCTTTCCGCGGAGGCTTCCCATGATTCTTGAGACGGAACGCGCCCACCAGCCCGCCAGAGGCCTGCGCATCCTGCTCGTCGACGATCACCTGCTGGTCCGCGAGGGCCTGCGGCGCATCGTCGAGTCGGCCGGCGAAGGCTGGCACGTGACCGAGGCCAGCTCCGGCTTCCAGGCGCTCGATCGCCTGCGCGCCGAGCCGTTCGACCTGGTGACGGTCGACCTGTCCATGCCCGGCCTGTCGGGCCTGGAGCTCACGCGCCGCATCAAGGCCGAGTTCCCGCGCGTGGCGCTGCTGGTGCTCAGCATGCACGCCGAGGAGGGCTATGCGCTACGCGCCTTCCAGGCCGGCGCGGGCGGCTACCTCACCAAGGACTGCGCGTCCACGGAGCTGCTGGCCGCCATCCGCAAGGTGGGCGCGGGCGGCACCTACGTCACGCCCAGCCTGGCCGAGCGCGTGGTGCGGCAGCTGAACGGCACCGTGGACGTGGCGCCACACTCGCGGCTGTCCGATCGCGAGCTGGACATCCTGCGCCGCATGGTGCGCGGCCAGCGGCTGACCGACATCGCGCAGGGCCTGAACCTGTCGATCAAGACCGTCAGCACGCACAAGAGCCGCATCCAGGAGAAGCTGAAGCTGCCCGGCACCGCGGCGCTCATCCGCTACGGCATGGAGCACCGCCTGCACCTGGGCCCGGACGACATCGACACCCTGCCGATCGACGTGTCGCTGTCGGCCTGGCCGGACAGCGTCCAGCCCTGACCCGGAGGCACGATGACCGACGGCGTCTCCACCTTCCACGAACGCCGCCGCGACCGCTCGGCCCTGCACGAGAGCGAAGGCTGGCTGCGGCGCGTGCTGATGATGCTGCCCGAGCCGATGCTCGTGCATACCGAGGGCCGTATCGGCTTCGCCAACGAGGCCGCGCAGCGGCTCTTCGATCGCGACGAGGCCGACCTGGTGGGACGCGATCCACTGTCCCTCGTGCATCCCGGCTCGGCGCAGGACATCGCCGGCTGGATCGACGCGCTGGTGGACAGCGTGTCCGTGCCCGCGACGCTGGAGGCGCGCATGCTGCGCTCCGATGGCGCGGCGCGCGTGGTGGAGGTGACGACGGTGGTGGTGGCCGGCGGCACGCAGCATGCGCTGCTCTGGCTGCTGCGCGACGTCACCGAGCTGAAGCTGGCGCGCGCCGAGATCGCGCGCTCGCACGACGACCTGCGGCGGCTGGTGGCCGCGCAGGGCCGCATCCAGGAGAACGAGCGCAAGCGCATCGCGCGCGAGCTGCACGACGACCTGCAGCAGCGCCTGGCCGCCATCCGCATGGACCTGGGCGCGCTGCGCGGCGTGGTGGCGACCGACCCGTCCCGCGTGCTGGCGATGATCGACACCATCGAGCAGAACGTGCGCGAGTCCATCACGTCCAGCCACCGCATCGTCAACGACCTGCGCCCGCAGATCCTGGACGACCTGGGCCTGGTGCCCGCGCTGGAGGCGTTGGCGCGCCAGTTCGGCCAGCGCATGGGCATTGACTGCAGCGTGGGAACGTCGTTCGAGCACGAGGCGGCCGACATGGTGTCGCCCGAGGTGTCCACGTGCCTGTACCGGCTGGCGCAGGAGGCGCTGAACAACGTCGCCAAGCACTCGCAGGCGCGCAGCGTGTCGATCCAGCTGGACGACGACGGCGAGGGCCTGGTGGTGATGCAGATCAGCGACGACGGCGTGGGCCTGCAGCCTGACGACCGCCGCAAGCAGGGCTCGTTCGGCCTGCTGGGCATGGACGAGCGCGTGCGCGCGCTGGGCGGGGTGCTGGCCATCGGGGGCCATCCCGGGCTGGGCGTGACGATCGAGGCGCAGCTGCCATCCCACGCGGTGGCGGCGCCCGTCGCGGTGAACATCAGCGCCTGAGCGGCGCCATCAGCTCCTCGACCTGGCCGTCCCCGCGGCGCCCCGCCTGGGGAGCCTCAGGAAGCCCGTGGCGAGGCTCGTCCCCAGCAGCACCACCGCGCATCCCGCCGCCATCGCGGGCGTCAGCGATTCGCCCAGGAACAGCCCGCCCCACAGCACCGCGAACACGGGGATCAGGAACGTGACGCTGATCGCATTGGCAGGACCGACGTGCGCGATCAGGCGGAAGTACAGCACGTACGCGATGCCGGTGCACAGCAGCGACAGCGCCGCGGCGGCGCCCCACGCCGCCGCGCCGGGGTTGGCCGCGGGCCACCAGATCGCCGCGGGCACGGCCAGCACGATCGCCGCCGACAGCTGGCTGCCCGCGGCCGTTGCCAGCGGCGGCACGCCCGTGAGGCGCCGCTTGGTGAAGCTGGCCGACCAGCCATAGAGACCGGTGGCCGCCAGGCAGGCCGCGATGGCGAGCGCCGGACTGACGCCGCTGGCGCCGGCCTTCAGGCTCGCCTTGTCCCACGCCAGCCACAGCACGCCGGCGAACCCGATGGCCAGGCCCAGCAGGCGCGAGCGGTCGGGGCGGTCGCCCAGCCACGCCCACGCGATCAGCGCGCCCCACAGCGGCGTGGTGGCGTTGAAGATCGACGACAGGCCCGCGCTGATGGCCAGCGCCGCGGTGGCGAACAGCAGGAACGGGCCGGCCGAGTTGGTGAGGCCCACCAGCGCGATGGCGCCCGCGTGCTGGCGCAGCGCGCCCAGCTGGCCCCGCATCGCCAGCATCGGCATCAGCAGCAGCACCGCCCCCACGGCGCGGATCTCGGCCAGCGCCGCCGGCCCGAAATCGGCGCCGCACAGGCGCATGAACAGGAAGGAGCCGCCCCAGATGGCGGCGAGGCCGACGAGCTCGGCGAGGAAGAGGAAGGGCATGGGATCGGGTACGGGGGAGGGGTAGGGCGCGCGGCGTGGCCGGGCCGGGCGCCGTGGCGCGGGCCGGCCATGGCCGTTCCGGGCAGCGCGGGGTCAGGCGAAGGGCGCGCCGCCGGCCGACAACGGCAGCGTCTCGGGCCCGAGCTCCAGGCCCAGCAGGTAGCGCTTGCGGGGCAGGCCGCCCGCATACCCGGTGAGGCTGCCGCTGCCGCCGATCACGCGGTGGCAGGGCACCAGGATGGAGATGGGGTTGCGGCCCACCGCCAGGCCCACCGCGCGGAAGGCGCTGGGGCGGCCGATCTCGCGGGCGATGTCGCCGTAGGTGCGGGTGCGGCCGCAGTCGATCGCCACCAGGCGGCGCCACACGTCCTGCTGGAACGGCGTGCCCTGCGGGGCCAGGGCCACGTCGAACGTGCGACGGCGGCCGGCGAAGTATTCGGCCAGCTGCTGGCGTGTGCAGGCGATCCAGTGCTGGCCGGGGTGCGTCGGCGCGTCGAGCGCACCGGGGAAGTGCTGCTGGCCGTCGAACCACAGGCCGCGCAGGCCGTCCTCGCCGGCTAGGGCCAGCAGCGGCCCCAGCGGGGAATCGATCACGGCCTGGGCCAGCCCCTCGCGCGCGGCGCGCATGGCCGCGCGCGCCGAGGCGCCCTGGTCCACGCGGCGCGTGCCGTCTCGCTCGCTCACGCGCAGGGGCGCGCGCTGGGCCAGGGCCGCGGCGTCGTCCAGGGCGTCGATGGCCGCGGGGTCGGTCGCCTCGGGGGGCAGGGTGTCCAGGATCGGGGTGTCGTCGCGCAGGTCGCTCATGGCGTGGTCTCCAGGAAATCGGAAGGGGAGGCGTCGGGCGGCGCGGTCGCGGCGCCGGCGCCCGGGCCGGCCTCCAGCGCGCGCCACAGGCCGATGACGGCGTACGAGCGCCAGGGCCGCCAGCTCTCGGCCAGCGCCAGCGCCTGCGGGGCCTCGTGGGCCTTCTGCAGGCCCAGCGCCTTCAGCACGCCGATGTCGGTGGACGGGAAGGCGTCGGGCCAGGCCAGCACGCGCAGGGCCAGCAGCTCGGCCGTCCACGCGCCGATGCCCGGCAGGGCCTGCAGCGCGGCCAGCGTGGGCTCGACGGGCGCGCCGCGGTGCAGCGGCAGGCCGTCGCACACCGCGCGCGCCAGCGCCTGCAGCGCGCCCACGCGCTGGCGCACGATGCCCAGCTCGCCGATGGCCGACGCCGGGGCCGCCGCGAGGATGGCCGCCGACGGGAACGTGCGGTGCAGCTCGGGCCACGGCGTCTGCACCGGTTGACCGAAACGCTCCACCAGGCGGCCCGCCAGCGTGCGCGCCGCGGCCACCGTGACCTGCTGGCCGAGCACCACGCGCGCGGCCGTCTCGAAGCCGTCGAAGCTGCCCGGCACCCGCAGGCCCGGCGCGATGGCGGCGCCCGGCCAGCGGCGGGCCAGGTCGGCCTGCAGGGCGGCCGTGCCGGTGGGGTCGGCGTCCAGGTCGAAGGCGTGGCGCACGGCCTCGATCAGCAGGCCCCAGTGGCGGGCGCCGCTGGCGGAGGCGCGCACCTCCACCTCGTGGCGATCGGGATCGAAGCGCACCTCCACCCAGCCGGCGCCGCTGGACGCGTCCTTGCCCGTGCCGGGGAACGCCAGCGTCCGCCGCAGCACCAGCCCGTCGACGTGCTCCACGCCGGGCAGCGTGCGCTGCTGCCAGAACGCCATCATGCTGGCCACGTCATACGGGGGGCGGTATCCCAGCCGCACGCGGCCGGTGGCCTCCGCGGCCACGCGCGCGGCCAGCTCGCCGCCGCGCCGCGCGGGGGCCACGCTGTCGCGGCGCAGCTGGGTGGGCGTCAGGCGGCAGCGCTCGGCGAACACCGCGTTGAAGCGCCGCAGGCTCTCGAAGCCGCAGGCGAGCGCGATCTCGGTGACGGGCAGGCGCGTGTCGGTGAGCAGCTGCTTGGCCTGCAGCAGGCGCTGCGTGGTGAGGTAGTCGATCGGCGAGACGCCGTGCGCGTCGGCAAACACGCGGCGCAGGTGGCGCTCGGTGACGCCCAAGCGGCCGGCCAGCGCGGGCATCCGCACGCCCTGGCCGCTGCGCACGGCGTGGTCGATCATGCGCGCGGCGTGGCGCGCCAGCACCTGCGACGAATCGGTGAGGCTCAGGCCGGGCGCCAGCTCGGGGCGGCAGCGCAGGCAGGGCCGGAACCCGGCGCGCTCGGCGCTGGCGGCGTTGTCGAACCAGCGGCAGTTCTCGCGCCGCGCGGCCTTCACGCGGCACACCGGGCGGCAGTAGATGCGTGTCGAGGTGACGCCGACGAAGAAGCGGCCGTCGAAGCGCGCGTCATGCGTGACGAGGGCGCGGTAGGCGGCATCCGGGGTGAGGTCCATGCCCTGCATCGTACGCCGTCGACCGTCCCGGACTCGCCATTTTCGGACCTGTGGACGACCCCCTTAGAATCGCCGCAACCCACGAGGAACCCCCCCCATGCAAGTGCACGCCTCGGCCTTCAAGGCCTACGACATCCGCGGCATCGTCGGCGAGACGATCGACGAGACCTTCGCCGAGCACCTGGGCCGCGCGTTCGGCACCGAGGCTCGCAAGCTGGGCGAGAAGGCCGTGGCCGTCGGCCGGGACGGCCGCCTGTCGGGCCCCGGCCTGGCCGCGGCGCTGATGCGCGGCATCGCATCCACCGGCCTCGACGTGGTGGACATCGGCGCCGTCACCACGCCGATGCTGTACTACGTGGCGGCCACCCGCGGCCAGCACGGCTGCCACTCGGGCATCCAGGTCACCGGCAGCCACAACCCCAAGAACTACAACGGCTTCAAGATGGTGCTGGCCGGCCGCGCCATCTACGGCGACGACATCCAGGGCCTGCGCCAGCGCATGGAGGCCGAGGACTACGCCACGGGCCAGGGCCGCACCGGCGCGATGGACATCCTGGCCGAGTACCGCCACCGCATCGTGCGCGATTGCAAGCTGGCGCGCCCCCTGCGCATCGTCGTCGACTCGGGCAATGGCATCCCCGGGGCGTCCGCGCCCGGCATCCTGAAGGCGCTGGGGTGCGAGGTCATCGCGCTGTTCAGCCAGGTGGACGGCGATTTCCCCAACCACCATCCCGATCCCTCCAAGCCGGAGAACCTGCAGGACCTGATCCGCACGGTGCACGCGGCCGAGGCCGACCTGGGCCTGGCCTTCGACGGCGACGGCGACCGCCTGGGCGTGGTCACGCGCGGCGGCAACATCATCTACCCCGACCGCCAGCTGATGCTGTTCGCGCAGGACATCCTCACGCGCGTGAAGGGCGGCACCATCATCTACGACGTCAAGTGCTCGCAGCGCCTGCCCATCGCCATCCGCGAGGCGGGCGGCGTGCCGCTGATGTGGAAGACCGGCCACTCGCTGGTCAAGGCCAAGCTCAAGGAGACCGGCGCGCCCATCGCCGGCGAGATGAGCGGCCACATCTTCTTCTCGGAACGCTGGTACGGCTTCGACGACGCCACCTACACGGCCGCGCGGCTGCTGGAGATCCTGTCGCGCAGCGACGATCCCAGCGCCGTGCTCGACGCGCTGCCCACCAGCTTCAGCACCCCTGAGCTGAACGTCGCCTGCGCCGAAGGCGAGCCGCCGCGCATCATCGAGCGCCTGCGTGCGGAGGCCAGGTTCCCGGGCGCGCTGGAGATCGTCACCATCGACGGCCTGCGCGCCGAATACAAGGACGGCTTCGGCCTGATCCGCGCGTCCAACACCACGCCGGTGCTGGTGCTGCGCTTCGAGGGCCACACGCCCGAGGCGCTGGCGCGCATCCAGGACGACTTCATGTCGGCCCTGAAGAAGGTCAAGCCCGACGCGCACGTGGGCGCGGCATCGCATTGAGGGCGCACCCGGGCACCGCCGCGCACTGATCCCGCCTTGACCCCCCGCACCGCCCGCGCGCTGTACTCGACGCTGTTCCGCGGGCTGCTGCCCGCGATGCTGGCGCGCTACTGGTGGCGCGGGCGGCGGGAGCCGGGCTATCGCGTCGCGATGACCGAGCGGCTGGGGGTCGGCCCCGAGCAGCCGTACGGCGCGTTGTGGATCCACGCGGTGTCGCTGGGCGAGACGCGCGCGGCCACCGCGCTGGTGGAGGCGCTGCGCGAGCGCCTGCCGGGCCTGAAGCTGCTGCTCACGCACGGCACGGCCACCGGCCGCGCCGCGGGCGCCGCGCTGTTGCGCACGGGGGATCGACAGGCCTGGCTGCCCCTGGACACGCCCGGCGCCGTGGAGCGCTTCCTGCTGCACCAGCGCCCGGTGATGGGCGTGCTGATGGAGACGGAGATCTGGCCCAACCTGCTGCACGGCGCGCAGGCGCGCGAGGTGCCGATGGTGCTGGCCAACGCGCGCCTGAGCGAGCGCAGCGCGCGCCGGGGCCAGCGTTTCGCGACGCTGCTGCGGCCCGCGCTGCAGTCGCTCACCGACATCCTGTCGCAGACCGAGGCCGACGCCGAACGCTTCCGCGAGGCGGGCGCGCCCAAGGTGTCCCTCAGCGGCAACCTGAAGTTCGACGTGCGGCCATCGCAGGATCTGCTGCTGCGCGGGCGGCGGTGGAAGGAATCGCTGGGCCGGCCGGTGGTGCTGGCCGCGATCACGCGCGAGGGCGAGGAGGCCGAGCTGCTGCGGGCCTGGGGCCGCGCCAGCGGCCGCAACCCGTTCCTGATCGTGGTGCCGCGCCATCCGCAGCGCTTCGACGACGTGGCGCAGCTGCTGGTGCAGAACGGGTTGCGCGTGGCGCGCCGGTCGCAGTGGGGCGTGGCGCCGGGGCCGGACGACCTGGCGGTCGACGCCTGGCTGGGCGATTCGATGGGCGAGATGCCGCTGTACTACGGCGCGGCCGACGTGGCCCTGCTGGGAGGCAGCTTCGCGCCGCTGGGCGGGCACAACCTGATCGAGGCCGCCGCGTGCGGCTGCCCCATCGTGATGGGGCCGTCCACGTTCAACTTCGCCGAGGCCGCCGAGCAGGCCATCCATGCCGGCGCCGCGTGGCGCGAGGAGGACATGGGACGCGCGGTGCGGCGCGCGATGCAGGTGGTGTCGAGCGAGCTGCAGACGCTGGCCAGCACGCGCGCCCTGGCCTTCGCGGCCATGCACCGCGGCGCGGCCGCGCGCATGGCGGACCGCATCGCGGAGCTCTACACCGCCACCGCGCGCTGAGCCGCCCGCGGCGACCCGGACCCGCTCAGGGCTTCCGGGGCGGCGGCACCGTGGCAGGCGTGGGCGCCGTGGACGTGGTGGGCACGGAGGCCGGGCCCGTCTGCGGCATCACGGCCGGCACGGCGGGCTGCGGCGCGGCCACCAGCAGGGCGCTGATCGGCAGCAGGTCGTTGGCCGTGAGCGAGCCCGCCGCCTGGCGCAGCTTCAGCGTGGCCAGCAGGTAGTCGTAGCGGGCCTTCGACAGGTCGCGTTCGGTGGTGTAGAGCTGCGTCTGGGCGTTCAGCACGTCCAGGTTGACCTTCACGCCCACCTTGTAGCCCAGTTGCGTGGCCTCCAGCGCCACCTTGCTGGACGCCTCCGCGGCCTCCAGCGCTTTCACCTGCGCCGAGCCCGCCTGCGCGCCCAGGAACGCCGTGCGCGTGCCCACGGTGACGCCGTTGACGGCCGCGTCCACGTCGGTCTGCGCCTTCTGTTCCAGCAGCAGCGTCTCCTTGATGCGGTTCTGCACCGAGAACCCGGCGAAGATCGGCACGTTGAGCGTCACGCCCACGGTGGCCGTATTGCCGGTGCCGACGCTGGACGCGGGCGCGTAGTTGGAGTCGACGCCGGTGCGGCCGTACGACACGCCCACGCCCAGCGTGGGCAGGTGCCCGGCGCGGGCCTTCGACGTCTCGAGCTGCGCCACCTCCAGCGACAGGCGCGCCTGCTGCACGGTGGGATTGTCGGACTGCGCCAGGCGCACCCAGTCTTCCGCCTGGCTGGGCAGCACCGGCGGCAGCGTGACGGTGGGCGGCAGCGGGTGCGGGACGACGCCCGTGCGACCGACCAACTGGTCCAGCGTCACCTGCTTCACCTGCAGGTCGTTGCGGGCCGCCACCTCCTGCGCCACCGACAGGTCGTAGCGGGCCTGGGCCTCGCGCGTGTCGGTGATGGTGGCGTTGCCGACCTCGAAATTGCGCTTGGCGGAGGCCAGCTGCTCGCCAATGCCGCGTTCGTTGGCCTGGACGGTCTGCAGTGCGTCGGCGGCGCTGAGGACGTCGAAGTACGCGCTGGCGACGCGGACGATGAGGTCCTCCTCCGCGACCGTCAGCGTGGCGTGCGCGGCCTCGAACGCGCGTTCGGCCTGCTCGATGGTGAGGTCGTTGGTGCGGTTGAACAGCGATTGCTGCGCCGACACGGTGCCCTGCAGGATCTTCGACGTCTGGCGCGCGGGCACCGAGCCCGGGAAGTCGGTGTGCTCCCCGGTGGCCGTGGCGGTGGCGCTGACGCTGGGGCGGTTCAGGGCCTTGACCTGCTCGTAGCGGTACTGCGCGGAATCGGCCGTGTCGCGCGCGCCCAGGTACGTGGGGTCGTACGCGCGGGCCGCGTCGTAGATGTCGCTCAGGCTCTGGGCGGAGACGCCGGCGGCCCCGCAGGCGAGGAGCGCCGCGCAGGCGAGCGGCTTCAGCCCCGGTGCGGCCGACGGACGGCCAGGACGCGTGAACGACATGTCGGATTCCTCTTCTTTCAGTGCCCTGCGGGCTGTTTGGCAACGCGGGACGGTTTGTAATCGGGCCGTGGCCGGCGCGCACCCCTCATGCGACGACCTGCAGCCTGCGCGGCGCCTGACGACGATTCCGCGCGACAGAATGCAACGCCCGCGGCACGCGGCCCGGGCGGGGATCAGAAATGGAAGCGCGGCGTCTCGGCGAAGCCCGAGAGGCGCGGCGCGATGGTGTCGAACAGCGGCTCGCGCTTGAAGCCGTCGGCGCCGCGCGTGTAGCGCACGGCCACCATGACCGGCGGGTCGCCTTCGATCGCCACCAGGCGGCCGCCCGGCTTCAGCTGGTCGAGCAGCACTTCGGGCACCTTCGCCACGGAGCCGGAGAGCAGGATGGCGTCGAAGGGCGCCTCGGCGGGGCAGCCCTGCGAGCCGTCGGCCTCCAGCACGGTGACGTTGGCGGCGCCGCTGCGGCGCAGGCGGTCGGTGGCCTGCGCGGCCAGCGCGGGGCGCACTTCCATCGTGAACACCTGCTGCGCGCGGTGGCCCAGCAGCGCGGCCATGAAGCCCGAACCCGTTCCCACCTCCAGCACGCGCTCGTGGCGCTGCACGCGCAGCTCCTGCAGCAGCCGCGCCTCGACGCGCGGAGGCAGCATCTGCTGGCCTTCGGGCAGGGGCACCTCGGTGTCCATGAAGGCCAGCCCGCGATGGGCGGCCGGCACGAAGTCCTCGCGCCGCACCACGCCCAGCAGGGCCAGGACGCCGGCATCCAGCACGTCCCAGGGGCGGATCTGCTGCTCGATCATGTTGAAGCGGGCTTGTTCGATGGTCATCGTCGGAATCCTTCGGCGGGTGCAGGCAAAACCCTCGAATTCTATGCGGGCACGACCGCGGCGGCTGACGCCGGAGCCGGCCCCGGCGCCGCCCGCACCGCCAGGCCCTGGAAGATCAGCGCCAGGTGGGCGCGCAGGAAACCCTCGGGATCGAGGCCGAGGCTCTTGACGCCGCCACAGGGCATCAGCGAGTGCTTGTGCACGCACAGCAGCACCATCGGCATCAGGATGGAATGCACGGCGGCGTCGATGTCCACCTCGCGGAACTCGCCGCGGTCGATGCCCCGGCGCAGCAGGCGCGCGCACAGCTCGTTGCCCGGCACGATCACGCGCTCGACGTAGAACTGCGCGATGTCGGGGAAGTTGCGCACCTCCGAGACGATCAGCTTGAACACGCCGGACGCCGGGCCGTCGTAGGTGCGCATCCACCAGTCCACCAACAGGTTCTCCATCAGCGCCGGCGTCGGGCCCTGCGCCTGGTCCACCTCGTGCGCGCCCTCGACGATGCGGTCCGCCAGGAATTGCTGGATGACGGCCTTGAGCAGTTCTTCCTTGCTGGGAAAATAGAGGTACAGCGTGCCCTTGGACACCCCCGCCCGGCGGGCCACTTCCTCGCTGCGCGTGGAGGCGAAGCCTTTCTCCACAAACAGCGCCAGCGCGGCGTCCAGCAGCTCGGCCGGGCGGGCTTCCTTGCGGCGGCGGCGGAAGGGGCAGTGGGTGGCGGGGTCCAGCGACATGAAAATTAATGACTCGTTGGTCAGTAATGTACCAGCATTGGTGCCGCGAGGCCATGGTCCGCGGTGGCCGCCGGGGGCGGAGAATGGGCGCGGAACACGGCGTGCAGAAGGGCAGACGATGACATCCTGGAAATCCCGCCGCGGCTGGCTGGGGCTGGTGGCCACGGGCGCGGCCGCCGCGGCCGTGGCCGCGCTGCTGGCCACCGCGGGCTGCGCCGGCTTGGGCGTGCCCGACAGGATGGCGTTCAGCGAGACCGACCTGGCGCTGATGCTGTCGCGCCAGTTCCCGCAGCAGCGGCGGGTGCTGGAAGTGATCGACGTGGAGCTGGCCAACCCCGAGCTGGGTTTGCAGCCGGAGCACAACCGCCTGTCCACGTCCTTCGACGTCAATGCGAACGACCGCTTGTTCGGCGGCCACGCCGGCGCCCGCGTGCGCCTGGACTACGGGCTGCGGTATGAGGCGTCCGACCACACGTTGCGACTGCAGGACGTGCGCGTGGCGGAGCTGGTGGTGGCCCGTGACGCGTCGCCCCTGCGCGGCCACGCACAGCGCCTGGGGGCGCTGGTGGCCGAGCACCTGCTGGAGAACCTGTCCATCTACCGCATGAAGCCCGAGCTGGCCGACCGCATGGACCGGCTGGGCGTGGCACCCCGCGCCATCACGGTGACGACCGCCGGCGTGGAGATCGCGATCGGCCCGCGCACGGGCCGCTGACCGGTTGCCGACACCCTCGCCCGCTATCATCCCCGGCTTTTGCCAAGGAGCGCGTGTTGGACCTGCTGTTGCTGATCAAGGGCGCCGTGATGGGCCTGGTGGAAGGCCTGACCGAATTCCTGCCGGTGTCGTCCACCGGCCACCTGATCCTCACCGGCTCGCTGCTGGGGATGGAGGGCGAGAAGATCAAGACGTTCGAGATCGCCATCCAGACGGGCGCGATCCTCGCGATCATCATCGTCTACTGGCAGCGCATCCTGTCCGCGCTGGGCGGCTTCGGCCGGCGGCCGCAGGCCACGCGCCTGGTGGTCAACGTGGCGCTGGGCTTCCTGCCCGCGGCCATCGTCGGCTTCCTGGTCTACAAGGCCATCAAGGCGTACCTGTTCAACGGCCCCGTGGTGGCCGGTGCGTTCATCGTGGGCGCGCTGATCATCCTGTGGGTGGAGAAGCGCGTGCAGCCCGTGCCCCGCGTGCGCGACCTGGACGACCTGACGCCGGCCGATGCCTTCAAGGTGGGCCTGGTGCAGTGCCTGGGCATGATCCCCGGCACCAGCCGCTCGGGCGCCACCATCATCGGCGGCATGCTGCTGGGCCTGTCGCGGCCGGTGGCCACCGAGTTCAGCTTCTTCCTGGCCATCCCCACGCTGATCGCCGCCGGCGGCTACAGCCTGTGGAAGACGCGACACCTGCTGTCGTCGGCCGACCTGCCGCTGTTCGCCGTGGGCTTCGTGGTGTCGTTCCTGAGCGCCTGGGTGTGCGTGCGCTGGCTGCTGCGCTACGTGATGACGCACACGTTCGTCGCCTTCGCGTGGTACCGCATCGCCTTCGGCCTGGTGGTGCTGGCCACGGCGCTCACGGGCGTGGTCACCTGGGCGGATTGACCTCGGCCCGCCTGGTGAACACCAGGTCCCACACGCCGTGGCCCAGCTTCAGGCCGCGGTTCTCGAACTTGGTCAACGGGCGCCACTCGGGCCGCTCCGCATACCCCGGGGCGGTATTCACCAGCGTGGGCTCGCCGCCCAGCACGTCCAGCATCTGCTGCGCGTAGGGCTGCCAGTCGGTGGCGCAGTGCAGGTAGCCGCCCGGCGCCAGGCGCGAGGCCAGCAGCGCGACGAACGCGGGCTGGATCAGCCGGCGCTTGTTGTGCTTCTTCTTGTGCCACGGGTCGGGAAAGTAGACGTGCACGCCGGCCAGTGAGTCCGGCGCGATCATCCGCTGCAGCACCTCCACCGCGTCGTGCTGCACCAGGCGCAGGTTGGTGAGCCCGCGCTCGCCGATCTTCTTCAGCAGCGCGCCCACGCCGGGCACGTGCACCTCGATGCCCAGGAAGTCGGTGTCCGGGCGCGCCGCGGCGATCTGCGCGGTGGCGTCGCCCATGCCGAAGCCGATCTCCACCACCAGCGGGGCCACGCGGCCGAAGGCGGCGGGCGCGTCCAGCGGCGCGTCGGCGAACGGCAGCTGGAACTTCGGGGCCAGCGTCTCCAGCGCGCGCTGCTGTCCGGTGCCCATGCGGCCGGCGCGCAGCACGAAGCTGCGGATGGCGCGGCGGGGATGGGCGGGAGGGGCTGCCTCGGGAGCAGGGGGCGGGGCGGCGGAATCGTCTGGCATGGGCATGGCGGGAAGCAACCCGCCATTTTGCCTGCCGGGCGGCCGTCAGCGCTCCGGCAGCGCCAGCGCGGCGACGCCCAGCAGCGGCAGCCAGGCGCAGGTGGCGTAGACCGTCTCGAGCGAGGTGTGGTCCGCCAGCACGCCCAGCGCCGCGGCGCCCAGGCCGCCCATGCCGAACGCGAAGCCGAAGAACAGGCCCGACACGGCGCCCACGCGGCCGGGGATCAGCTCCTGCGCGTAGACGAGGATGGCCGAGAACGCCGACGCCAGTACCAGGCCGATGGCCACCGCCAGCACGCCGGTCCAGAACAGGTTGGCGTGCGGCAGCAGCAGCGCCAGTGGCGCCACGCCCAGGATGGACCCGCGGATCACCGGCCGCCGGCCGATGCGGTCGCCCACCGGGCCGCCCACCAGCGTGCCCGCGGCCACCGCCACCAGGAAGGCGAACAGGTGCAGCTGCGCGGCCTGCACGCCGAGCCCGAAGCGGTGCATCAGCCAGAACGTGTAGAAGCTGCTGATGCTGGCCAGGTAGAAGTACTTGCTGAAGATCAGCAGCAGCAGGATGCCGATGGCGCCGGCCACGCGGCCCCGCGTGAGCCCGGTCGCGTCGGCGCCCGCGTGCGCGGGCGTGCCCTCGCGCGCGTGGCCGCGCGACCGGGCCTGCGCGCGTGCCAGCGCCTCGGCGCGCGCCCGGGCCTGCGCCGGCGCGTACCAGGCGCTCACCCGCGACAGCAGCGCGATGCCCCCCAGCGCCGCCAGCGCGAACCATGCGACGCTCTTCTGGCCGTGCGGCACGATCACCAGCGCCGCCACCAGCGGCCCGAGCGCGCTGCCCGTGTTGCCGCCCACCTGGAACAGCGACTGCGCCAGGCCATGGCGCCCGCCCGACGCCAGGCGCGCCACCCGGGACGACTCCGGATGGAAGACGGACGAGCCGGTGCCCACCAGCGCCGCGGCCACCAGCACCACGCCGAAGCTGGGCGCCACCGCCAGCAGCAGCAGGCCGCACAACGTGAAGCACATGCCCGCGGGCAAGGACCACGGCACGGGCCGCCTGTCCGTCCACAACCCCACCAGCGGCTGCAGCAGCGACGCGGTCAGCTGGTAGGTGAGCGTGATCAGCCCCACCTGCGCGAACGACAACTGGAACTCGCCCTTCAGCAGCGGGTACATGGCCAGGATCAGCGACTGCATCATGTCGTTGAGCAGGTGCGACGCGCTGATCGCCGCGATCACGCGGTAGGCGGTGCGCGGGGGCGCGGGCAGCGGCAGGGGCAGGGCAGTGTCGGCGGTCATCGGCGCGGATCGTAGGCGTAGGATGGTTGACTGTCTGCCGCCGATCGGGCGGTCACCATCGCGATTGGGACACATGACCGTCCACCTGCCGGACCTGGACGACCTGCCGATGCCCGTGGTGTGCAAGGTGTCCGACTACCCGGCCGGCCACCTGATCCCCGAGCACGCGCATCGCCGCCACCAGCTGGTGTACGCGGTGCACGGCGTCATGGTGGTGGCGGGCCCGGGCGGGCGATGGATCGTGCCGCCCACCCGCGCCATCTGGATGCCGGCCGGCTCGCGCCACCAGGTGCGCTGCGTCGGGGTGGTGCACATGCGCAGCGTGTACGTGCGCCCGGACGCGGCGCCGCGCCTGCCCACGGGCTCGCGCGCGGTGGCGGTGTCGCCGCTGCTGCGCGAGCTGGTGCTGGCGGCCACGCAGGTGCCGCAGCCCTACGTCGAAGCCTCGCGCGACGGGCGCGTGATGCGGCTGTTGCTGGACGAGCTGCAGGCCCTGCCCGAGCTGCCCCTGCACCTGCCGCAGCCCGCCGACCCGCGCCTGCGCCGCATCTGCGCGCGGCTGCAGCGCCGGCCCGACGATCGGTCCACGCTGCAGGACTGGGCGCAGCGGCTGGACGTGGACGCGAAGACGCTGCAGCGCGCCTTCGCGCGCGAGACCGGGATGACCTGGGGCCAGTGGCGCCAGCAGGCCAGGCTGCTGGCGGCCCTGGAGCGGCTGGCCGCGGGCGACAAGGTGGTGGACGTGGCGTTGGCGCTGGGCTACGAGAGCCCCAGCGCCTTCGCCGCGATGTTCCGGCGGCAGTTCGGCGTGCCGCCCAGCGACTACTTCCGCTGACCAGCGGGCGCGGCGGTCGCCGGCTTCCTCGTGGCGGCCTGGCCGCCGCCCGTGCACAGGTCGTTCACCGCCGTCACGGCGTTGTCGGCGACGGTGATCGTGCGGTCGTAGCAGCCCTGCTCGTCGCGCTTCATGAAGTGCTGGTGGCTGGTCTGGTTGGTGCTGGTGCCGATGCCCGTGTTCAGGTCGTAGGTGGTGGTGACATGCGGCGCCACCGTGTCCTCCGTCAGGCGCTTCCAGCTGCTGCCGTCCTTGTCGTGGCCCAGCGTGTCGACGCGGCGGGTCTGCGAGATGGTGGTGTCCAGGATCGCCTGGTCGCCCGTGACCGTCTCGGCGAACGTGACGCGCAGCGGGAAGTGCGAGATGACCTGCTTCGTGCTGCTGCCGCCGGGCGTGGTGACCGTGGTGAGCGTGCGCATGTCGGTGTGCTGGTCGATGTCCTGGTCGTAGTGCGTGTCGTCGATCAGGAAGTTCTGCACGTTCTTGAAGGTGAGGTGCGTGTCCAGCGTGGTGGCGACCGTGCCGTGCGACGTGTTGACCGTGCCGGCGATGGTGAAATCGCGCGTGGCGCTGGTGAACACCTTGCCGTGGGCGTTGGCGCCGTCCACCACCAGCGACGAGTCGTTCACCTTCACCACGGGCGCGGCCAGGGTGTTGCGCGTGACCCCGCCCGTGACCACGGTGGCGCCAGGATCCGTCCAGGCGAGCAGCGTCGCGGTCACCGAGAAGTTGTCCTGGGCGCCGCTGACCGACACCGACACCGTGTGCGCGGCGCCGTCGTCCAGCAGGCCGGCGAACGGGGTCAGGTCGACGCGGCTGGGCGTGAAGTCGAGCGTCTGCACGCCGGGGATCGGCGTCCACAGGTGGGGGTCGATGCCGCCGGTGTAGATCCACGGGAACACGGGCGCGACCCCGGCCGGGGTGCCGTCGATGGCCACCTCCACCTCGCGGAAGGCGCCGCCGGGGCAGCTCTGCAGCACGTCGGCGTCCGCGTCCGGCACGCACGTGTACCAGAACTCGTCGGAGGCCTGGCTCTGCGCGATGACGTCCAGGTACAGCCGCTCGGTGTTGCGGGGCAGCGTGACGCTGGCGTCCAGCGACGGGTGCGAGGGCGACAGCGCCGTGAGCGACGGCGCCAGCGGCACCACCGCCTGCGCGCTGGGCGCCGCGGGGTAGCCGCTGCCCGCCGGGTAGAAGACGAGGCGCGCGCTGCCGTGGATGTGGCCGGTGTAGGTGCCGTCGACGATGTTGCCGAGGATGGCCTCGCCCGCGTGGGCGCCGCGCAGCCACGACGACAGCGCGGTGACGTCGCGCTCGACGTGCCACGCGCGGGCCGTGGCCGAGCCGGGCTCCATCGTGGTGCCGAAGTACAGGTTGACGCCGTCCAGGTGGATGACGGCCGTGCGGTCGAACTGGCGGCCCGCGCTGACGTCGTAGTCGGCCTCCAGCACCACCTTGGACCAGGCGCCCGCGCAGCCCGCGGGCGGCGTGTAGGCGAGCGGGGTGGGCGTGAAGCCGATGAAGTCGACGCCGTCGAACAGCGGCACGGTGCAGGGCGTGGTGCCGGGGCGCTTCACCAGCAGGTCGGCGGTGGCCACCGTGCGCGTGCCGATGGCGGGCACGGGCGGCTCGGCGAAGGCCGCGCGCGCGGCGATGGGCGCGAGCGCGGCGACGGCGGCGGCCAGGGCCGTCAGCAGGGGCAGGGCGCGGGAAGTGGACACGGTCACGGGCGGCCTCTCTCGGCGATGGATGGGGAGATCGATGTTGGCATCGCACGCTGAACGCGGTGGATCCCCGCGGTGCGGCCATGGCGAGGAGTTTCCCCATCGGTGCGGACCCGACGCGGGACTTGCGCGAACGCATGGACGGCTGGCGGGCGCGTGGTGGCGGGCCCGTCGGCGATGCGCCGGCACATACGGTAGGGGGTATGCTGTCGGCAGCCTTCTTCATGCTCGTCCGTGTCGAGATCTGCACCGATCTCCCGTCGAACACCCCCGTTCGTGGGGGAAGTCTGCGAGGTTAGGGGACCCCCCGCCGATGCGGGATGGGCCGGGTGCATCCGCGCCGCGAGACTGCGTTCCACGGTCCCAGGCCGTCAACGCAACAGCAACCCCCGATCCACTCAGGCAATCCCAGGAGGCCCCCTCATGTACACCACGATCCAGCAAGCCGTTCGCATCGCCCTCGGCGGCGCCGTCCTCGTCCCGTTCGTCGCGATGGCGTCGAGCGGCCCCGCCACGCCGGCGGCGCAGTCGGCCATGGTGCCCGAGCAGCCCGGCGTCGCCGCCTACGCGATGCCGGCCAGCCACTTCATGCCCGAGAGCAGCAAGCAGCTGGCTGGCGACGCGGGCCACCGCGCGCACACCAACCTGGTCGTCCACAACCCGCGCGGCGTGAACGCGACGCGCCTGGAGGACCTGGCCCAGCCCGCCCCGCAGGCCAACCCCGGCCCCGACGCCACGTTCGCCGAATACCCCGCGTCGCTCGCCTGCGTCTACAAGATGGGCACCACGTACACGGGCTGCGCGCCCACCAACAACGCGACCTACAACGCGAAGGGCGGCAACCGGGCCATCGCCGTGGTCGCGGCCTACGACAACCCCACCGCCGCCAGCGACCTGAAGGCCGCCGCCGCGTTCTTCGGCCTGCCCGCGGCCAAGTTCACCAAGGTGTACGCCAACGGCAACGGCAGCTGCTCCGTGCCGGCCTACAACTCCGGCTGGGCGCTGGAGTCGGCCATGGACACGCAATGGGCGCACGCGATGGCCCCGGCCGCGCGCATCATCCTGGTGGAGGCCTGCACCAACAGCTACGCCGACCTGATGTACGCCGAACAGATCGCCGAGCAGCAGGTGCTGGCCTACGGTGGCGGCGAGGTCACCAACAGCTGGAGCAGCGGCGAATGGTCCACCGAGTCCTCGGACTGGGACTGGGTGTTCCGTTCCAACTGGACGTCGGGCTCGCCGGTGAAGTTCATCTTCTCGGCCGGTGACGCGGGCCTGGGGCCGCAGTACCCCAGCTCGTCGCCGTGGGTCGTCTCGGCCGGCGGCACCACCATCAACCGCGATGCCACCACGCAGGCCTTCCTCAGCGAGTCCTGCTGGGCCGGCTCGGGCGGCGGCACCAGTGCCTACGAGACGTACAGCAACACGTTCGGCACCGGCACGGGCCCGTGGACCAACTTCCAGTACCCGATCTTCGGCGAGTCCGCCCGCCGCACGCCCGACGTGTCGTTCGACGCCGACCCGAACTCCGGCGCCTGGGTGATGCTGAACGCCGCGTGGTATGTGGTGGGCGGCACCAGCCTGTCCGCGCCCGCGCTGGCCGGCATCATGAACAACTCCGGCAACCAGCTGGGCATCGCGCCGCGCAACGGCGGCTACTACGCCAACACGGAGAACGACCTGCTGTACGCGCAGCTGGTGTCGAACAAGGAGTACTACACCAACTTCTACGACGTCACGACGGGCAGCAACGGTGCGTCCGCCACGGCGGGCTGGGATTACTGCACGGGCGTCGGCAGCCCGCGCGGCAAGCTCGGCAAGTGAGGCCCGTGAAGCCAGTGAAGCAGGCGCGCGCCTGAAAGGACGAAGGCCCGGCGGGAAGCCGGGCCTTCTGTCATGTGCGTGGAGCGGGTGAAGGGAATCGAACCCTCGTATGAAGCTTGGGAAGCTGCCGTTCTACCATTGAACTACACCCGCACGAGGGCGGAGTTTACGCGATCGGCACGCGGGGCCGGCCGGCGAGTCAATCCCTACGCGACTGGCGTCGCGGGATCCCCCGCCGCGGCCTGCGCGCGTAGGCTGGCGGCCTGCCCGCACGGCATGGAGGTCGCCATGGCATCCCCTGTCCGATATTCGCTCGCGGCCGCGCACGCGGCTGCTCGTCGGTTGGCCGGGCTGGCCGCGGCCGCGCTCGTGGCATGCGGCGGAGGCGCGGGCGACACGCCGCGGGCTGACGCCGTCGAGGAGGACCTCGCGGCGGACACCGCGGGGCCGCCGGCAGCGGCCGGCGTGCGCGGGGCCCGCGACGCGCGCACCGCGCGGCCGGGCTTCATCCCGACGGGCGATCCGAACGCGCAGACCCAGGGCGTCTTCGGCCCGGTGCTGGACCTGCCGCTGATGCCGATCCACCAGGTGCTGCTGCCCGATGGCCGCGTGCTGTTCTATGGCAGCGACGTCACCGGCAAGCAGGGCGCGTCGCTGCACTACGCCGTGTGGGACCCGTCGCTGGGCACCGGCCCTGCCGCGTTCACGGTGCTGCCGCAGGTGACGGGCACCAACATCTTCTGCGCGGGGCAATCGCTGCTGCCGGACACGGGCGACGTGCTGATCGTGGGCGGCGACACGCAGGTAGGCAAGGTCAACGGCTGGGGCGTGTCGGATGTCAACCGCTTCAGCACCGGCGCGAACAGGATGATCGCCGAGGCGCCGATGGCGTGGCGGCGCTGGTACCCGAGCCTGCTGACCCTCACCGACGGCGAACAACTGGCGCTCGGAGGCCGCATGGATGCGCCGACGTCGCCGGTCCGGGGCGACACGCCCGCCACCTTCGCGTCCACGCCCGAGGCGTGGAGCCGGGGCAGCGGCTGGCGCGCGCTCACCGCCGCCAACAGCGACGACGCCTACGGCGCCGCCAGCCATGCCTGGTACTACCCGCGCGGCTGGGTGGCGCCGTCTGGCGACGTCTTCATCCTGACGCCCGCGGGCCACATGTATCGCCTGCAGACGGCCGGGGCGGGCGCGCTGTCGCGCTACGGCAAGCAGGCGCCCGCGGCGCTGGACGCCTTCCTGCAGTCGGTGATGTACCGGCCCGGCCGCATCCTGTCGGTGCGCTCGCAGGCCTCGACGATCGACGTGGACATCAACGGCGCCAAGCCGGTGGTGACCGCGCTGGCCCCCACGTCGCGCGTGCGGCACTACGGCAACGGGACGCTGCTGGCCGATGGCCGCGTCTGGCTGAACGGCGGATCGGCCGTCGGCAACGTGCTGGAGGGCGACTGGTTCGTGTCGGAAGCCTGGGACCCGGCCACGGGCGCCTGGTCGGACATGGCCACGGCCGCGGTGCCGCGGCTGTACCACTCGTCCGCGCTGCTGCTGCCCGATGCGACGGTAATCACCGGGGGCGGCGGCGACCCGGGCCCGGTCACCAACCTGAACGCCGAGATCTACTACCCCGCGTACCTGTACCTGAAGGATGGCAGCGGGACGCCCGCGCCGCGCCCGGTGATCGCCGCGGCGCCCGACGTGCTGGGCTGGAACCAGCCCTTCACCGTCACGGTGGCCGGCGGCGCGGCCATCTCGCGGATGACCCTGGTGCGCAGCGGGGTGGTGACGCACGACTTCAACCAGAGCCAGCGATTCCAGGAACTCGCGTTCACGCAGTCCGGCGCGACGCTGAAGGCCAAGTCGCCGTGGAAGGCCGCGGTGGCGCCGCCCGGCTACTACCTGCTGTTCGTGTTCGATACCGCGGGCGTGCCGTCGGTGGCCAAGGTGCTGCGCATCGGCACCTGAGGACGGCGCGGCGGCGCGCGCACCATGCGGCGCGCGCAGATCGATAGCCGGAGATCGTCCGACGCGGCGGCTCGGCGCGGCCTAGCATCGGCTTCCCGTCCTGCTGCCCGCGTCATCGCTGCGCGGGCCCGTCGCCATGCCGCCCATCCCCACCCGCCGCCGCGCCTGCGGCTCCCTCGCCGCGCTCGCCGCGGCGGCGTCGCTGCCGCGCGCCGCCTTCGCGGCCGCGCCCGCCACGGGCCCCGTGCTGCTCAACGTCAGCTACGACGTCACCCGCGAGTTCTACAAGGACTTCAACGCGATGTTCGTCGCGCGCTGGAAGGCGCAGACAGGCGAGTCGCTCACCATCAACCAGTCCCACGGCGGCTCCAGCAAGCAGGCGCGCAGCGTCAGCGACGGGCTGGAGGCGGACGTGGTGACGATGAACCAGGCCAACGACATCGACCTCCTGGTCGACCGGGGCGGCCTGCTGGCGGCGGACTGGGCCACCCGCCTGCCCGACCATGCCTCGCCCACGACGTCGGTGTCGGTGATCCTGGTGCGGCAGGGCAACCCGAAGAAGCTGCACGAGTGGGCCGACCTGGCGCGCCCGGGCGTCTCGGTGATCGTGCCCAACCCCAAGACGTCGGGCAACGGCCGCTACACCTGGCTGGCGGCCTACGGCTCGGTGCTGCAGGCCGGTGGCAGCGCGGCCGACGCGCTGGAGCAGGCGCGCCGCCTGTTCGCCAACGTGCCGGTGCTGGACGGTGGCGGCCGCGCGGCCACCACCACGTTCGCGCAGCGCGGCATCGGCGACGCCCTGGTGACCTTCGAGAGCGAGGTGCCGCTCATCCGCGGCGAGTTCGGCGCGGGCTTCGACGCCGTGTACCCGCGGCGCACCGTGCTGGCGGAGAACCCGGTGGCGGTGGTGGACAAGTTCGCCGATCGCCATGGCACGCGCAAGGTGGCCGAGGCCTACCTGAAAGCGCTGTGGTCGCCGGAAGGGCAGGAGATCGCCGCGCGCCACGGCCTGCGCCCGCGCGACCCCCGGGTGCTGGCCGCCCACGCGGCCGAGTTCCCGGCGGTGACCACGTTCACGGTGGACGAGGTGTTCGGCGGCTGGCGCAAGGCGCAGAAGGTGCACTTCGACGACGGCGGGCTGTACGACCAGGCGCTGGCCGCGGGCAAGCGCTGAAAGGGCCGATTCCGTCACGGGAATCGAGAAACCCTTTCATGGTTTACCGCGCTGTCAGGGCCGGGGCCGTGCGGCATCATCCGGGGTATCCGTGCCCACGGCGCCGATCCCGGTGCCCCTGTCGACGTCCATGGCTTCCCCGTTCCAGGTCCTCTGCCTCAGCCCTTCGCCGCCCGACCTGGTGACGTCGTCGTTCGGGCCATTCGTGGTGCGCGCGTGCGTGTCGCTGGATGAGATGGCGCAGGCGCTGCACGACAGCCCGGCCGAGGCGCTGATGTTCGACGTGCGCACCGGCCCCGACCTGGAGCGCCTGTTCGCGTGGACAGGCCTGGCCCACGCCGTGATGGAGTCGGCGGTGGTGGTGGTGGCGCCCGAGCCCACGCCCGCCTTGTGCACGCGCCTGCTGCAGGCCGGCGTGCAGGACGTGTTGGCGCGCCGCGACGCGCATGACGACGCCCTGGGCCGGGTGCTGCGCCTGTCCATCGAGCGCAAGCGCATCGAGGCCTCGTCGCGCCGCGCCTTCAGCACCGACCTCACCACCGGCCTGCCCACGCACGCGCAGTTGCTGGAGCACATGACCCACCTGCTGGCGCTACGCGAGCGGGAACCCGCCGCCATGGCGCTGATCGTGCTGCGCCTGGACGGGTTCCAGGGCGCCGAGGCGGCGCTGGGGGCCGAGGCCGCCAACGTGCTGCGCCGCAAGGCGGCCGTGCGGCTGCGCGCCGCGCTGCGCGCCAGCGACGTGGTGGCGTCCCTGGGCAGCGACATGTATGGCGTGCTGCTGGCCTGGATCGACGCCGAATCCGACGCCGAGGGCGTGGCGCGCAAGCTGATGGGCTCGCTCAAGCAGCCCTTCAGCGTGGCCGGGCATGACCTGCCGCTGATGGGCAGCGTCGGCATCGGCCAGTACCCCGCGCACGGCAAGGACGCGGCCGCGCTGATGCGGCGCGCCGTGGGCCAGGCCTCCAACGGCAGCGTGGGGCGCCTGGGCGGCGCGGTGGCCGGGGCCGCCAACGACGAGACGGCGGCCTGACGTGGCGGCCGAGGACTTCGACGGCCAGGCGGTGCTGGTCGGCGCGATCGACGACGCCGTCGCGCTGGGCGATCCCGAGGCGATCACCCACCAGCTGCGGTCATCGCTGTCCGAGCTGATCGGCAGTGGCCGCGTGCGGTTGCCCGAGGCGGTGTTCACGCCGCTGCCGGACCGCTATGCGCGCCGCCTGCTGCACCAGAGCCCGCGGTACGGGTACAGCGTCATCGCCATGACCTGGGGCCCCGGGCAGGGCACGCTGATCCATGACCACGACGGCCTGTGGTGCGTCGAAGGCGTGTGGTCGGGCCGCCTGGAGATCACGCCTTACGACCTGCTGGAGGCCGATGGCGAGCGCATGCGCTTCGCCGCCCAGCCCGTGATCCACGCGGGCTGCGGCAGCACCGGCAGCCTGATCCCGCCGTTCGAGTACCACACGATCCGCAATCCCGACGAGCGCGAAGCGTCCGTCACGGTGCACGTCTACAGCCAGGCGATGAACCGGTGCGCCGTGTTCGAGCCGGCCGAGCCCGGGTGGCATCGCCGGCGGCATCGGTCGCTGTCGCTCGAGCCGGCCTGATCCAGCGCCCGCCACGGCGGGCCCCGCCGCCTAGCGCCGCGAGGGCGCCTGGCTCGTGTTCTTGCCGCGCGTCAGCACGAAGCCCAGCAGGCCCAGCGCCACCGCCACGATGGCGGCGATCCAGCCCCAGGGGGTGGAATCCTCCTCGGGTGGCGCCGGCACCGGCGGCGCCACGGCCGCGGGGTGGTCGCCAGTGAACGGGTTGAACGCCCCCTGGCCGGGATCGTTGGGCGCGGAGGCGATGGCCGCGGCGGGCTTGGCCAGCGTGGCCGGCGGCACCAGGCCGCGGACGCCGGCCTGCGTGAGCCACTGCCAGTGGCGGCCGACCCACTCCACGTGCAGCTCGTCCTCGTCGATGCCGTCTTCCAGGTCGTCGCGCGACAACAGCTGCGACGGCTTCTCGTACAGCGTCCAGACCTCGCCGAAGGGCTTGCCGGCGCGCACCGACACGCCCACCACGACGCCGCCGTCGGCGCCCACGGCCAGCGTGGCGGCCACCGCGGACTCCTGGCCGGGGCGCGTCCACAGGCCCCGCTCGCCGAAGGCCTGGTCGACCGAGCCGTCGGGCAGCAGGTGGTACACGACCGCCTTGGCGCCGCTGCCGCCGGGCGCTTCGCCCGCCACCAGCACGCTGCCGTCGGACAGGGGCAGGAGGTCGTTGGCGCGGATCTGCGACGCCATCGGCATGGCCGAATTGCGGCCCTGCACGCCCCAGCGCGTGTCGGGGCTGCCATCGGGCAGGAAGCGCGCCACGACGGGCTGCGGCTTGCCCGCGCTGGTGCTGGTGCCCACCATCCAGACGCGGCCGGAGGCTTCCACGCGCAGGCTGACGGGCGAGTCGTTCTCGGGGCCCAGCGTGAACACGGTGACGCCCTGGCGGCCGAAGTTGGGCGCCGGGTGCCTGGTGGGATCGTCGCGGCGCAGCAGGTAGTCGTCCTGGCCGTCGGCCGGATCCTCCACCACGCTCCAGGCGTTGCCGTCCGGGTCCCGCGTCTGCAGCGAGCCGGCGGCCGCGGGCCAGGGCAGGACCGCCGTGGCCACGGCGGCCGCGGCCGCCGTGCGGGCCCACGCGGCCGCGGGGCTCACCGGGAGGCCGGCCGTGCGCCGGCTGCTGCGCACGCCCGCGCTCATTTCTGCAGGTCGCCCAGGCAGAGGTACTTCACCTCCACGTAGTCCTCGATCCCCTGGCGCGCGCCCTCGCGGCCCAGGCCGGACTGCTTGACGCCGCCGAAGGGCACCTCGGCCACGGAGATGAGGCCCGTGTTGATGCCGACCATGCCGTATTCCAGCGCCTCGCCGACGCGGAAGATGCGGCCGATGTCGCGCGTGTAGAAGTAGCTGGCCAGGCCGAACTCCGTGGCATTGGCCATGGCCACCGCCTCGGCCTCCGTCTTGAAGCGGAAGACGGGCGCCAGCGGGCCGAACGTCTCCTCGCGGGCGCACAGCATGTCCTGCGTGGCGTCGGCGACGAGCGTGGGCGCGAAGAAGCGGTCGTCGATGCGCTCGCCGCCCACCACCACGCGGCCGCCCTTGGCGCGCGCGTCGGCGATGTGCGATTCCACCTTGGCGATGGCGTGCGCGTCGATCAGCGGGCCCACGGTGACGCCGGCCTCGAAGCCGTTGCCCACCTTCATGTTGCGGGCCTTCTCCGCCAGGCGCGCGACGAACGTGTCGTACACGCCGTCCTGCACGTACAGGCGGTTGGCGCACACGCAGGTCTGGCCCGCGTTGCGGTACTTGGACACCATCGCGCCCTCGACCGCCGAATCGATGTCCGCGTCGTCGAAGACGATGAACGGCGCATTGCCGCCCAGCTCCAGCGACAGCTTCTTCACCGTGGGCGCGCACTGCTTCATCAGGATGCGGCCGACCTCGGTGGAGCCGGTGAAGGACAGGTGACGCACCACGTCGCTGTCGCACAGCGCCTGCCCCACGGCGATGGACTGCGGCCCGTCGGCGGTGACGACGTTGAGCACGCCCGCGGGCATGCCCGCGCGTTGCGCCAGCTCGGCCACGGCCAGCGCGGACAGCGGCGTCTGCTCAGCGGGCTTGATGACGACAGGGCAGCCCGCGGCCAGCGCCGGCGCCACCTTGCGCGTGATCATCGCGATGGGGAAGTTCCACGGCGTGATGGCCGCGCACACGCCCACCGGCTGCTTCAGCACCAGGTAGCGCTTGTTGTTGTCGGTGGTGGGAATGGTCTCGCCGTAGACGCGCTTGGCCTCTTCCGCGAACCACTCGATGAAGCTGGCGCCGTAGACCACCTCGCCGCGCGCTTCCGCGAGCGGCTTGCCCTGCTCGGCGGTGAGGATGCGGGCCAGGTCGTCGGCGTTCTGCACGATCAGCTGGAACCACTTCATCAGCACCGCGTGGCGTTCCTTCGCGGTCTTGGCGCGCCAAGCCGGCCAGGCCTTGTCGGCCGCGGCGATGGCGCTGCGGGTGTCATCCGCGCCCAGGTTGGCCACGTCCGCCAGCTTCAGGCCGGTGGCCGGATCGTGCACGTCGAAGCGGGCCGCGCCGGCGACCCACTCGCCGCCGATCAACGCGTCCGTCTTCAGCAGGCCCGGGTCGTTGAGGGTGGCGATGGGGGAGGTCTTCATGTCCATGATGCTACCTTCGAGGCGCGCAGGCGCCGAGGGTTCCTTGGGTGGCGCTTCGACAGGGCACACTACCACGCGTTGCAGTGGTCGCGTCCCGCCGGCCGCAGGCCCATCCAAGGACCATGCGCGGAGCTGGCTCTGCCAGTCCGCTGCATGAGCCCCCGCGGGGGGCAGCGACCAGAGGGAGCGTGGGGGTCGTCAGTTCGCCGCGGCGTCGAAGGCGTCGGACATGATCTTCAGGCCTTCGTCCACGATGGCGTCGGACGCGGTGAGGGGCACCAGCACGCGGATGACGTTGCCGTAGTTGCCGCAGTTCAGCAGCACCAGGCCGCGCTTGAGCGCCTCGGCGCAGACGCGCTTGGTGAGGTCGGCATCGGGCTTGGACAGGTCGCCGCCGTGGAACAGCTCCAGCGCGATCATCGCGCCCGGGCCGCGGACGTCGCCGATGGCCTTGTGGCGCTCGGCGATCGCGCGCATGCCGTTCTTCAGGCGCGCGCCCATGGCGTTGGCGCGGTCCAGCAGCTTCTCTTCCTCGAACACGTCCAGCACCGCCAGCGCGGCCGCGCACGCCAGCGGGTTGCCCGCGTAGGTGCCGCCCAGGCCGCCGGGGCCGGGCGCGTCCATCAGCTCGGCGCGGCCGATGACGGCGGACAGCGGGAAGCCGCCGGCCATCGACTTGGCCATGGTGACGATGTCGGCCGCCACGCCCCACTGCTCGGACGCGAGCCAGGTGCCGGTGCGGCCGGCGCCCGTCTGCACCTCGTCCGCAATCATCACGATGCCGTGCTGGTCGCACAGGCGGCGGATGGCGCGGGCGAACTCGGCCGGGGCCTCGTAGAAGCCGCCCTCGCCCTGCACGGGCTCGAGGATGATGGCCGCCACGCGGGCCGGCTCGATGTCGTACTTGAACAGGTGCTCGAGCGACGCCAGTGCGTCGGCCACGCTGATGCCGTGCAGGGCGTTGGGGAACTTGGCGTGGAACACCTCGGCCGGGAACGGGCCGAAGCCGGCCTTGTACGGGGCCACCTTGCCGGTGAGGGCCATGCCCAGCAGCGTGCGGCCGTGGAAGCCGCCGCCGAAGGCGATGACGCCGGAGCGGCGGGTGGCGGCGCGGGCGATCTTGACGGCGTTCTCCACGGCCTCGGCGCCCGTGCTGAGGAAGAAGGCCTTCTTGGCGAAGTCGCCCGGGGTCTTGGCGATCAGGCGTTCCGCCAGCTCGATGTAGGGCTCGTAGGCCAGCACCTGGAAGCAGGTGTGGTGGACCTTGTCGAGCTGGGCCTTCACCGCCGCGACGATCTTCGGGTGGCGGTGGCCCGTGTTGAGCACGGCGATGCCGCCGCCGAAGTCGATGTAGCGGCGGCCTTCCACGTCCCACACCTCGGCGTTCTCGGCGCGCTCGGCCACCACGTCGTAGGTCTGGCCCAGGCCGGAGGGCAGGGCGGCGCGGCGGCGGGCCATCAGCGCGGCGTTGGTCAGGTGGGCGTCTCGTTGCATGGCGCGGTCTCCAGCGGTTCGTGGAATGGATCGGATTCGGGGCGAATCGTTCACTCTAGGCATTGGCGACCGATACAGCCATGTACAGATGCGCTTGAATTGCGACCTGCTGTATCGGTCGACGTCCCTGTACAGTTGCGGCGATGTTCACGATCCAGCCGGACTCCCCGACGCCGCTCGTCACGCAGATCGTGGACGGCCTGCGGCGCCAGATCGCGGACGGCAGCCTGCGCCCCGACGCGCGGGTGCCGTCCATCCGCCGGTTCGCGCAGGCCCACGGGGTGAGCGTCTTCACCGTGGTGGAGGCCTACGACCGGCTGGTGGCGCAGGGCTACCTGGTGTCGCGCCCGCACTCGGGCTTCTTCGTGCGCCGCCGCGCCGCGGCCGAGGCGCCGCCGGCCCCGGGCGGGGCGCTGGCGGCGGGGGCCAACTTCGATGCGCAGTGGTACCTGCGCAGCATCTTCGAGAACCGCCACCTGGCCGTGAAGGCGGGCTGCGGCTGGCTGCCGCGCAGCTGGCTGTTCGAGGAGGGCGTGAAGCGCAGCCTGCGCGGCATGGCGGGCCAGGACATGGCGCTGGACGGCTACGGCGACCCGCTGGGCCACCCCGCGCTGCGGGAATGGCTGCGCGACGCGCTGGCGGAGCAGGAGATCGCGGTGCCCGCCGACCAGGTGCTGCTGACGCACGGTTCGAGCCACGCGCTGGACCTGGCCGTGCGACGCCTGGTGCGGCCCGGCGACGCGGTGCTGGTGGACGACCCCGGCTACGCCAACCTGCTGTTCGCGCTGCGCGTGGCGGGCGCGCGCCTGCTGCCCGTGCCGCGCACGCCGCAGGGCTGGGACCTGGCGGCGCTGGAGTCGGCCATCGTCGACCACCACCCGCGCGTGTTCTTCACGCAGCCGCGCCTGCAGAGCCCCACCACGTCCACCGCCACGCTGCCGCAGCTGCACCGCGTGCTGCAGCTGGCCGACCGGCACGGGCTGGTGGTGGTGGAGAACGATCTCTACGTCGACCTGGACCCGGACCCGCGGCCGTCGCTGGCCAGCCTGGACCAGCTGGCGCGCGTGCTCTACGTGGGCAGCTGCAGCAAGACCGTGTCGCCCAACCTGCGCGTGGGCTGGATCGCCGCGCACCCCGCGCTGGTGGACGACCTGGCGCAGCTGAAGATGCTGTCGGGCCTGACGTCATCGGCGTTCAGCGAGCGGCTGGTGCTGGGGGCGTTGACGGAGGGGCGCTGGCGCAAGCACCTGAAGTCCCTGCGCGCGCGGCTGGCGCAGGCGCACGGGCGCTGCACCGCGATGCTCACGGGCCTGGGCTTCGAGCTCTTCCACGAGCCGCGGGCGGGGATGTTCCTGTGGGCGCGGCATCCGGCGTTGCCGGACGCGGTGGAGCTGTCGAACCGGGCGGCGCAGCGCGACATCATGCTGGGCCCGGGCCACCTGTTCGGCGCGTCGCTGCAGCCGTCGGCGTGGATGCGGTTCAACGTCGCGTTCTCCGATGACCCGCGGCTGGCGGCGTTCCTGGGCGAGGCGTTGCGCTGATTGAATGAAGAAGGGGCCTGGCATGGCCGTTTGCCATCCTGCGAAGCAGGGTGGCGGGCGGCGATGCCTGGCCCCTTCCGGATGGGCAGACTGATCGGCGGAGCCAGGCATCGCCGCGCGCCCCTGCGGGGGCAAACGGCAATGCCGGGCACCGAGGATTACCGCGACACGTGGTTCACGGCGCGCGCCGCGTTCACCAGGCCGTGGCCCGTGAAGCGGTTGATGGCCTCGGGCTTCGGTGCGGTGACGGTGCCGGTGTAGACCGTGCCGTCGTCCATCGTCACCGTGATCTTCATGCCGCGCATGCGGTCCGGGTCTTCCTGCGTGGAGCCCTGCAGCGGGTTGAACATCGAGGTGCCGAAGCGGAACGACGCGCCAGGGGCGAACGATCCCGGGGCGAAGGTCAGCGTGTAATCCGCGCCGCCGGCACCCGGGGTGACGGTGATGTTGGCCGGGTCGACGCCGTTGCTGTCACCCACGTGGAAGCGCGCCAGCGTGGTGCTGAACACGAGGCCGGTGCCCGCGGGGTCGAACTTGACCGAGGCGACCGAGTGGCTCGCGTCCATGTTGGCGAGGCCGTAGTAGTCCTCCCAGCGCGTCCAGTCGCCGCGGGCGTTGAACTGCACCGTGCCGGCCGTGGCGTTGGCGTGGCTGCGGTCGTTCGGCAGGGGCATCGGCGTGGCCGTGTCCTGCATCACCTTGTAGACGGCGGCGGGGGCCATGCTGCCCGAGCCGCCGGCGGCTTGCAGCACCAGGGCGGCCACCGCGGCGGCGTCCGGCGCGGCGGCGCTGGTGCCGAAGAAGTTGGGCCAGCCGTTGCCGTCGGCGTCGGAGCCGAAGAAGGTCGTGTCCACGCCGTCGGCCGCGGTGATCTGGGGCGAGTTGCGCACCTCGGGCTGCGGCAGGCGGTTGCCGTTCGCGTCGAACATGATGGTGACGGGGCCCGGCGCGCTGAAGTCCTCGGGGAACTTCGGGATCGCGTAGAACGTGGCCGCGACGCCCTGGCCGCCGGTGGCCGCGGAGTGGCCGCCCGTGGTGGGGGCGTTCTCGAACAGGCTGACCGCCAGGCCGTTCTCGACGATGTACTTCAGGTGCTTGGCCGGGCCGTTGTTCATCTTGCCGATGACGACCTGGTAGTCGGTGACGTTGGCGCCGCCGGAGACGTCGGTGGAGAAGGGGATCAGGTCGACGAACTCGTAGGCCGCATCGGTCTGGGTGTTGTCGTCCAGCGTGTAGAACCCCGGGAAGGACGCGCTGTTCGGGTCCATCCAGTTGCCGTCCTTGTCGAACACGTAGATGTTGTAGTCCGTGCCGACCTTGCCCATGTAGAAGGGCTCGTCCCACTGGAACGAGATGCGGTTCTCGCCCGCGGTGGAGATGCGCTGGACGAGGCTCGTGCCCGTGCCCACGGCGGTGGTGCCGCTGAACATGTGGATCGACTTCGGGCGCAGCGCGGCCGGGATCTGGTCCAGCTGGATGTTGCCGGCGCCACGCTTGAACGCGGCCTTGGCCTCGGCGTACGGCACGGCCTTGTACGTGCCTTCCCAGCCCTGCAGGCCGTTGTTGCCGGCGGACGAGAAGTACGCCGCGCCGTCGGCGGCGACCATGTTGACGGCTTGCGCGAGGATGCCGTCGGAGAACATCGGCTCGTCGAAGTAGTAGACGTCGTCGACGATGACGTCCGCGCCGAAGTTGCTGCGCAGCGCGAGGATCTGGTTGGCGAAATCGACCTCGCCGTTGAACGCGGTGGCGAACGCCAGCTGCGCGCCCGGGGCCACGTCGTGGATCAGCTGCAGCATCGCGCGGCCTTCGTCGTGGCCCGACGCGGCATCGGCCTGCACGGTGACGACGGGCAGGTCGCCCGTGGCCACGTCGCCCGCGGCGTGCGTGCTGCAGGCAGCGCAGGCGTCGAAGCTGTCGGACAGCGCGGCCACCTTGATGCCGGTGCCGTCGACGCCGGCGGCCTGCACCAGGTCGGCCTTCTGCAGGGCCACGGCCTGGCTCTGCACGGCGCCGGCGAACTGCATCGGGCGCTGCACCGCGGCGATCGTGGGCACGCCCGGCACGGCGGCCAGCGCGCGCGCCTGCTTCAGCGACAGGTAGCCCTCGAGGTGCGACGCGTCCACCTTGGAGATGGCCGTGAGCTTGAAGCCCGCGGCCTTCAGGGCGGCGTGCACGCGGGCGGTGTCGATGCCCTTCTGCAGGTGCACGTGCACCATCGGCTCGCCTGCGGCGTTGGCCACGTGGATCTTCAGGTGGCGGGCCAGGCGGGCGTCGCCGGCCTCGTGCTCGCGCACCAGTTGCTGCAGGCCGCTGCCCATCGGCGCGGCGTGGACGGACACCGCGCCGAGCGCGGCGAGGCTGGCGAGCGCAAGCGCGCTCAGGTTCTTGATGGTGGACACGTTGCTACTCTCCGAGGGAACTCGTTGTGCTGACAGGAACAGGCCGCGTGCGCGGTCCGCAAGGGGGTTGTTGCGGCTGGCACGTGGCAGCGGGCTCATCGCTGCATGCATCCTAGGGGTTGCCAACGCGGCGCCGTCATCGTGGAAACCCATGCTTCTGCAGCGCGACGCCAGTCTCGTCTTCGCAGGCTGCGGGCATACCCCCACCCTATAATCAAAGGTTCCCTCGCCCTGCCTCCACCGGACCCGGAATGAAAGCCGCAGACATCCGTTCGACCTTCCTGAAGTTCTTCGAGTCGAAGGGCCACCAGATCGTGGCCTCGTCGCCGGTGGTGCCGGGCGACGATCCCACGCTGCTCTTCACCAACGCGGGGATGAACCAGTTCAAGGATGTGTTCCTGGGCTTCGACAAGCGGCCGTACACGCGCGCCACCACGGCGCAGAAGTGCATCCGGGCGGGCGGCAAGCACAACGACCTGGACAACGTGGGCTACACGGCGCGGCACCACACGTTCTTCGAGATGCTGGGCAACTTCAGCTTCGGCGATTACTTCAAGAAGGACGCCATCGCCTACGCGTGGGAGCTGCTCACCGTCCACTTCAAGCTGCCGGCCGACAAGCTGTGGGTCACGGTCTATGCCGAGGACGACGAGGCCTACGACATCTGGCACCAGCAGGTGGGCGTGCCCGCCGAGCGCATCGTGCGCATCGGCGACAACAAGGGCGCGCGCTATGCCTCCGACAACTTCTGGATGATGGGCGACACGGGCCCGTGCGGCCCGTGCACCGAGATCTTCTACGACCACGGCCCCGAGATCCCCGGCGGCCCCCCCGGCTCGCCCGAGGAGGACGGCGACCGGTACATCGAGATCTGGAACAACGTCTTCATGCAGTTCAACCGCACCGAGGACGGCGTGATGCACCGGCTGCCCAAGCCCAGCGTCGACACCGGCATGGGCCTGGAGCGGCTGACTGCCGTGCTGCAGCACGTGCACAGCAACTACGAGATCGACCTGTTCGTCGACCTGCTGGCCGCGGCCAAAGCGGCGGTGGATGCCGCGGCGCCCGCGGGCAACGATTGCGACGCCGCGTCGCCGTCGCTGAAGGTCATCGCGGACCACATCCGCGCCTGCTCGTTCACGGTGGTGGACGGCGTCATCCCCGGCAACGCGGGCCGCGGCTACGTGCTGCGCCGCATCGCCCGCCGCGCCATCCGCCACGGCTACAAGCTGGGGGCGAGGAAGCCCTTCTTCCACGCGCTGGTGGCCCCGCTGGCCGGCCTGATGGGCGATGCCTATCCCGAGCTGCGCGCGGCCCAGGCCCGCGTCACCGAGGTGCTGCAGCAGGAGGAGGAACGCTTCTTCCGCACCATCGCCAACGGCATGGAGATCCTCGAGGCCGCGCTGGCCACGGGCACGAAGCAGATCGACGGCGACACGGCGTTCAAGCTGCACGACACGTTCGGCTTCCCGGTGGACCTCACCGCCGACGTCTGCCGCGAGCGCGGCGTCACGGTCGATCAGGCGGGCTTCGAGGCGCTGCTGCAGGAACAGAAGGACCGCGCCCGCCAGGCCGGCAAGTTCAAGGCGGCGCAGGGCCTGCAGTACACCGGCTCGCCCACCACGTTCCACGGCTACGACCAGCTGTCGCGCGACGACGCCAGGGTGGTGGCCGTGTACGTGGACGGCAGCCCCGTGCAGAGCGCGCAGGCCGGCGACGACGTGGTGGTCGTGCTGGACCACACCCCGTTCTACGCCGAGAGCGGCGGCCAGGTGGGCGACGCCGGCGAGCTGCGCAACGGCAGCACGCGCGTGGTGGTGGACGACACGCTGAAGATCCAGGCCGACGTGTTCGGGCACCATGGCCAGGTGGCCGAGGGCCGCGTGGCCGTGGGCGACGTCTTCACCGCCCGCGTGGACACCGAGCGCCGCGCGCGCACGGTGCGCAACCACAGCGCCACGCACCTGATGCACAAGGCGCTGCGCGAGGTGCTGGGCACGCACGTGCAGCAGAAGGGCTCGCTGGTCAACGCCGACCGCACGCGCTTCGACTTCGCGCACAACGCGCCCATCACCGACGCGCAGCTGCGCGCGATCGAGGCCATCGTCAACACCGAGATCCTGGCCAACGCCGCCGCCGAATCGCAGGTGATGGCCCTGGACGACGCGCAGAAGTCGGGCGCCATGATGCTGTTCGGCGAGAAGTACGGCGACCACGTGCGCGTGCTGTCCATCGGCTCCAGCAAGGAGCTGTGCGGCGGCACCCACGTGCAGCGCACGGGCGACATCGGCCTGTTCAAGATCGTCTCCGAAGGCGGCGTGGCCGCGGGCATCCGCCGCGTCGAGGCCGTCACCGGCGACAACGCGCTGGCCTACCTGCAGCAGCTGGAGCAGTCGGTCGGGCAGGTGGCCGGCACGCTGAAGGTCACGCCGCACGAGGTGCCCGCGCGCGTGTCCACGGTGCTCGAGCACGTGCGCGCGCTCGAGAAGGAGATCGAGAAGCTGAAGGGCAAGCTGGCGTCGTCGCAGGGCGACGAGCTGATGGCCCAGGCCGTGGACGTGAAGGGCCTGAAGGTGCTGGCCGCGCGCCTGGAAGGCGCCGACGCGAAGACGCTGCGCGACACGATGGACAAGCTGAAGGACAAGCTCAAGTCCGCCGCCATCGTGCTGGCCGCCGTCGACGGCGACAAGGTGCAGATCGCGGCCGGCGTCACCGCCGACGCGGTGGGCCGCGTGAAGGCCGGCGAGCTGGTCAACCACGTGGCGAGCCAGGTGGGTGGCAAGGGCGGCGGCAAGCCGGACATGGCCATGGCCGGCGGCACCGACCCGTCGCAGCTGCCGCAGGCGCTGGCCAGCGTGCGCGCCTGGGTCGAGTCGCGGCTTTGACGGCCCCCCGCGCATGAGCCTGCTCGACGTCGGCCTGGGCGACGTGCCTGCCCCGGGCGGGGGTGGCCTGCTGATCCGCCGCAGCACGGTGGACGACGCGCCCGCCTATGCGCGCCTGATGGGCGACCCCGCCGTCTTCCCGATGGTGTTGGGCTTGCCCTACGCGGACGCCGACCTGTGGCGCCAGCGGCTGGCCGACGTCAGCCAGCCGGGCAAGCCCGACATCTCGCTGGTGGGCGTGCTGGACGGCGAGGTGGTCGCCACCGCCGGCCTCTGGCCCGCCGCGCCGCAGCTGCGACGCCGCCACGCCATGTCGCTGGGCATCAACGTGGACGCCGCGCTGCACGGCCGCGGCATCGGCTCCGCGATGATGGCCGCTCTCACCGACTACGCCGACAACTGGGCCCAGGTGCTGCGCATCGAGCTCACCGTCTGGGCCGACAACGCGCGCGCCATCGCGCTGTACCGCAAGCACGGCTTCGAGCACGAGGGCCGCCACCGCGGCTTCGCCCTGCGCCACGGCGTGTACGTCGACGCGCTGTCGATGGGCCGCCTGCATCCCGACCCGCCCCGCTGGGCCTGACCTTTCCATCGATCGGCCGTCCGTCATGACCCCCCTCTCCGCCTACGCCCCCCCCACCAGCTCCGACGCCGACCTCGACCGCCTGCAACAGGTGTGCGAGCAACTGGCCGGCTTCGACGAGCGCGTCTCGGTGGAGTGGCTGGACGGCGCCATGACCGCGCTGGCCGCCGGGCCGCGCCTGCTGTCCGTGGCGGACTGGCGCGACGGCCTGTTCGGCGAGCACTGGGCGCGCGTGTTCGCCGACCCGCAATCGGACGCCGAGGCCACCGCCGCGCTGCAGGCACGCTGGCAGGTGCTGCGCCGCCAGCTGGACCCCGAGATGCTGGCCGACGCGGTGGACGAGCTGCGCCTGGCGCCAGTGCTGCTGGACTGGAGCGAGGAGAACCGCGAGCAGCTGGCCGCCGAGGGCCACGCCGAGGCCACGGGCGACGAGGCCCCGCCGATGACCGGCGAGGTCTGGGCGCACGGCTTCATGGACGGCGTGGACGCCTACCCGGGCGGCCTGCCCGAGCCCGACATGGACACCGAGCTGGGCCAAGCCTACGACCACGCGATGATGCGCGTGATCATCCTGACGTTCCAGGAAGGCGACGCCGACTACGCCGAGGCCCTGGAGGCCGCGTACGACACCGAGGGCGCCACCGAGCCGCTCACGCGCGACGACCTGGTGCACGAGGCGCTGTACTCCGTGCAGGACATCCGCATGTACTGGATCGAGAACGCCCCCCGGCCGGAGACGCGCCGCGTCGAGGCGCAGCCGGGCCGCAACGACCCGTGCCCGTGCGGCAGCGGCAAGAAGTTCAAGAAGTGCCACGGGGCGGCCGCCTGATCGGCTGAGTCCCGCCGGCCGCGGCCGCGGCCGGGTCAGCCCGCGGCCAGCGGCAGCGCGAACCGGAAGCTGCTGCCCGCCGCCGGCGCCGAACGCACCTGCACCGCGCTGCCGTGCAGGTCCAGGATCCGCTTGACGATGGCCAGGCCGAGGCCACCCGTCCGTGAAGGGCGGTTGCCGTCGATACCGGCGGGGGTATCGGCATCCCCGCGCCAGTAGCGCTCGAAGATGTGCGGCAGGTGCTCTGGCGGAATACCGGCCCCCGTATCCGTGACGCTCACCTCCACCTGCCCGGCGCTCTCCGCGACGGCCAGGCCCAGGCTGACGTGACCGCCCGACGGCGTGTGCCGCAGGGCGTTGTCCACCAGGTTCTGCAGCACGCGCTCGATCAGCGCGATGTCGGCCACGACGCGCGTGGCCTGCTGGCTGCCGGCGTCCAGCGCCAGCGTCACCTGGCGCTGGCGGGCCACCGGCTCGAAGCCGCGCAGCACGTCCTGCAGCAGCTCCGCCAGGCAGAACGCCTCCACCTGCGGCACCACCCGCGCGGCGTCCAGCGTGGAGAGCTCGAACAGCGCCTGGATGCGCTGGCCCAGCTGCTCGGCGTGGTGCAGCGCGGTGCGCAGGTGGCCGGCGCGCGCGTCGGCCGGCAGGGCGTCGCCCGCCAGCAGCACCGTCTCGACGTAGCCCTGCACCGCCGACAGCGGCGTGCGCAGGTCGTGCGAGATGTTGCCCACCAGCTCGCGGCGCTGCCGGTCGCCGTCCTCCAGCCGCTCGATCTGGTGCTCGACGCGGCGTTGCAGGCCGGTGAGGGCGGCGTCCAGCAGCGCGATCTCGTCGCGGGGCGGCGCGGCGGCGGGCTCGGGTTCGTCACGGCGGAAGGCTTGAACGCGCCGCGTGAGCGCCTGCAGCGGGCGCGTCAGGCGTCGCAGCACGCCCGCCAGCACGGCCGCTGCCGCGAGCGTGGCCGCGCCCAGGGCCATGGCGCCCGCGCGCAGCGGGCCCGAGTGCGCGAACGATGGATCCTCCGGGGGCCGCAGCACCACGTAGAGGTAGCCGGCCGGTGGCGTGCCGCCGGGCAGCGCCGCCGCGGAGAAGATGGCGCGCTGGCCGGGCGCGCGCGGATCGCTGCCGAACAGGGGCAGCATCGGCGCGGCGCGCGGCGCGTCGGCGTGCGCGTCCAGCAGCGCGTGCACGGGCGCCAGGTCCACCAGGCGGCCCAGCGGATCGTCGCGCCCCAGGTCGCCCAGCGCATGGGCGCGCACGCGACCCGTGGCGTCCAGCAGGTACACCTCCGCCGACGGGTTCAGCATCATCACGTGCGTGGCCAGCGCCTGCACGGGGGCGGCGTCGACGCGGCCCGACGCATCGATCAGCGGCGTGGGCTGCCCTGCCACGATGGCCGCGGCCAACGGCAGGTGCAGGCGCTGCAGCGATTCGAGCGCGCCCTCGCGTTCCTGCCGCCAGGCGATCCAGCCGGTGGCCGTGCCCAGCGCGGCCAGCACCACCAGCGCGCCCAGCGCGGCCCGCACGTGCAGGCGGCGCCAGGCGGGCAGGGATGGGACCGGCGACGGGGTCGGCGGCATGCTCAGGCCGGCGCCTCGAAGCGATACCCCACGCCCCAGACGGTGCGGATCCAGCCCGCGCCCGCGCGCGTGTCGCCCAGGCGGTCGCGCAGGCGGTTGATGTGGCTGTTGACGGTGTGGTCGTAGCCATCGTGGCCGTGGCCCCAGACGTCGGCCAGGAGCTCGCTGCGCGAGAACACCCGGCCCGGGTGGCGCGCGAAGTGCCACAACAGGTCGAACTCGCGCGGCGACAGCAGCAGTTCCGTGCCGTCCCGCCAGGCGCGGCGCTGCAGCTGGTCCATCTGCAGGCCGCCCACGGCCAGCGCGGTGGGCGCCGCGTCCGTTGGCGGCACCGCGCCGCGCGCCGCACGTCGCAGCAGCGCCTTCATCCGCGCCTGCAGCTCGCGCACGCCGAAGGGCTTGGCCAGGTAGTCGTCGGCGCCGGCGTCCAGGCCCTGCACGCGGTCGGGCTCGTCGTTGCGCGCCGTGAGCATCAGGATGGGCAGCGCGGCGCCGTCGCGGCGCAGCTCGCGGCAGACGTCCAGGCCGCCCAGCGTGGGCAGGCGCAGGTCCAGCACCATCGCGTCGAAGCCGCCCCCGCGCGCCAGCGCCAGCCCGCGTGCGCCGTCGTGCGCCTGCGAGACCTCGGCGGGCAACGCGCGCAGGTGCAACGCGATCAGCTCGGCGATGTCGCGCTCGTCCTCCACGACGAGCAGGCGTGGCCAGGCGCCGGCGGCGGGGCCGGTGCAGGCGCTGGGAGCGATGGCGGGTTCAGGCGACATGGCAGGGCGCGATGGGGGGGCAGGTTTTCAGGAAGCGCGACGAAGGACAGGCAGGGCGTGGCGGAATAATGTCACGCCACGCCACGCCACGCCCTGCCTTAGGCCGCCGGCGTTTCAATCCGCCGCCAACCCCGCCGCCGTCGCCGGCACCGCGGCCGTCACCGGTGTGCCGAGGTGGCCATTGGGCCGGATCGCGAACGATCCCACCACCGCCAGGCCGCCCTCCAGCACGTAGAGCCGCTTGCCGCTCGGGCTGACGGCCATGTCCGTCGGATGCGCGCCATCGCTGCCTTCGGCCACCGATTGCCAGAGGGTCAGCGCCCCCGTGTCGTCGACGCGGAAGCTGCTGACGCTGCCGCTGCCGGCGTTCGCCGTGAAGGCGAGCCGGCCGTCGGGCGTCACCGCGGTCCAGCAGGCGGCGGTCTGCTGCGTGCCCAGCGCGGCCGTGATGACGTCGGGCGTCCGCGGCGAGCCGCCCCCGAATCGGTACGACGAGATCGAGCTGGCCAGCTCCGCACCGCCCTGGGCCTCGGACACCAGCAGGTGGTTCGCCGCGTCGAACGAGAAGCCGAACGGCGTGGCGCCCGCCGAGGGCGTGGACATCGTGCTGCCGAGCGCGCCGTCCGCGTGCACGGCCCACGTGGTCAGCAGGTTGCTGTTGCGCTCGCTGACCACCAGCGTGCGCGCCGTGCGGTCGAACGCCACCTGGGCCGGCGCCACGCCCGCGCCCGACAGCGCGCGCACGCCGTCGGGCAGAGCGGCCAGCGCACCGCCGGTGTTGCGGAAGCCGCTGACGTTGCCGTCGCCGCCCGCGTTCAGCACGTAGACCACGCCGTGCGCCTCGGTGACGCTGGTGGGCATGTCGCCCCCCGTGTCGACCGTCGATGCCAGCGTCGCACCCGACGCGCCCAGCGTGAAGGTGGACACGCTGCGGCTGCCGGCGTTGACGACGAACAGGTACTGCCCGTCCTGGCTGAGCGTGACGGCGCCCTGCGAGCCCAGGCCCGCGCCCGTGCCGTTGCCGCCGGTGGGCAGCTGCGCCACCTGCGTGAGGCCACCGGCGACGCTGCGGGCGTAAACCAGCAGCATGTTGCCCGCCGGATCGTTGGTGGACGTGTACAGGTGGCCGCGCAGGCTGCCGGCCGCCGCCGGGCCGGGCAGGGCGGCGAGGCCGCAGAGCGCGGCGGCGGCGAGGGCCGCGGCGTGGCGGCGGGTAAGGCCCAAGTGAAGGATCGTCATGGTGGGAGGTCTCCTCGAAGGATGGGGTGGCAGGAAGGGAGGTGCCGCGGCGAGTGTGCGCAGCGGCCGCGGCCAAGTCCTCACGGAATGCTCACAGGAGGGGCATGCGGCTACAGTCGCGTTCCATGACTCCAGCAGCAGCCCCTCTCGACCTCGCTGGCCGCCACCTGGTGCTCGGCCTGACCGGCGGCATTGCCTGCTACAAGGCGGCCGAGCTGTGCCGCGGGCTGGTGAAGCGCGGTGCCACGGTGCAGGTGGTGATGACCGAGGCCGCCGAGGCGTTCATCACGCCGGTGACGATGCAGGCGCTCAGCAACCGGCCCGTCTACACCAGCCAGTGGGACGCGCGGCCCGACAACAACATGGCGCACATCAACGCCACGCGCGAGGCCGACGCCGTGGTGGTGGCGCCCGCCAGCGCCGACTTCCTCGCCAAGCTGGCGCACGGCCGCGCGGACGACCTGCTGTCGCTGTTGTGCCTGGCGCGGCCCGCCGACCGCTGCCCGCTGCTGGTCGTGCCGGCGATGAACCGCGAGATGTGGGCGCACCCGGCCACGCAGCGCAACGTCGCGCAGCTGCGCGCCGACGGCACCGCCATCGTCGGCCCCGACAGCGGCGACCAGGCCTGCGGCGAGGTGGGCGACGGCCGCATGCTGGAGCCCGACGACATCGTCGAGGAGGTGGTGGCGTCCTTCCAGCCCAAGCTGCTGGCGGGCCGCCGCGTGCTGGTGACGGCCGGCCCCACCTTCGAGGCCATCGACCCCGTGCGGGGCATCACCAACCATTCCAGCGGCAAGATGGGCTTCGCCATCGCGCGCGCCGCGCGCGAGGCGGGCGCCGACGTCACCCTGGTGGCCGGCCCGGTGCACCTGCCCACGCCGCGCGGCGTGCGCCGCATCGACGTGCAGGGCGCGCTGCAGATGCACGCGGCGGTGCTGCCCGAGGCCGCGCGCGCCGACGTGTTCGTGGCCACGGCGGCCGTGGCCGACTGGCGGCCCGCGCAGATGAACGCGCACAAGATCAAGAAGGACGGCAAGAAGGTGGCGCCGGTCTTCGAGCTGACCGAGAACCCCGACATCCTGGCCGACGTGGCGCGCCTGTCGCCGCGCCCGTTCTGCGTGGGCTTCGCGGCCGAGAGCGAGCACCTGGCGCGCCATGCGCGCGACAAGCTCACGCGCAAGGGCGTGCCGCTGATGGTGGGCAACCTGGGCCCGGCCACGTTCGGCCGCGACGACAACGCGCTGCTGCTGGTGGACGCGCAGGGGGATCGCGCCCTGCCGCAGGCCGACAAGCTGACGCTGGCGCGCGCGCTCGTGGCCGACATCGCCGAGCGGATGGCCCGGGGCTCGGCGTCGTGATCGTGGACAGTCGGAGCGGCGACGTCGCGCCCCCCGGCTTCGAGAGCCTCGACAACCTGGCCGCGCCCATCACCTGGCGCCTGGGCACGCCGGACGACGCCCTGTGCGTGGGCGTGCTGGGCCTGCAGGTGTTCCTCGACACCTACGCGATCTTCGGCGTGCGTCCCGGCCTGGCGCGGGAGGCGCTGGAGAGCTTCTCCACCGCGGCCACGGCGGACCTGCTGTCGCGGCCGGGCACGGTGGTCGTCCTGGCCGAGCGCACCGGGCACCTGCTGGGCTTCGCGCAATTCCACCTGGACAAGGCACACGACCAGGTGCCCGCCGATCGCGCGGGACCGCGGCCCGCGGAGCTGCGCCGCCTGTATGTGCAGGAGCGGGCCACCGGCCAGGGCCTGGGCCGCGCGCTGCTGGCGCGCGGCGAGGCCGCCGTGCGCGACCGTGGCGCCACCTCGGTGTGGCTCACCGCGTACGTGGGCAACGCACGCGCGCTGGCCTTCTACCCGCGCTGCGGCTACGACGACCTGGGCGTGACGACGTACACCTTCCAGGCGGAAACGTACGAGAACCGGCTGTTCGGCCGCGCGCTGCGTTGAGGGCAGCCGGTACAGTCGAGCCCATGAACGCTCCCACCTCCATTCCGCGCCCCTCGGGGGCCTTCGTCTTCGCCGCCTGGGCCGCGCTGCTGGCCGGCACCGTCGTCTACTGCCTCGGGCTGTGGAACGCGAGGATGGCGCTGAACGAGAAGGGCTACTACTTCACGGTGCTGGTATACGCGCTGTTCTCGGCCGTGTCGCTGCAGAAATCGGTGCGCGACCGCCTGGAAGGCGTGCCCGTCACCGCGCTGTACCTGGGCCTGTGCTGGCTGTCGCTGGGGCTGTCCATGCTGCTGGTGGGCGTGGGCCTGTGGAACGCCGAGCTGGCGCCGTCCGAGAAGGGCTTCTACGCCATGTCCTTCGTGCTGTGCATCTTCGCGGCGGTGGCGGTGCAGAAGAACGTGCGCGACGTGGCGGGCCTGGCCCCGTCGGCGTCGCCCGTGCCGTCCCGCGAGGCACGCGCACCGCGCATCGCGCGCGACGCCGACAACACGGCGGCCTGACGCCCGAGCCCGCCGCCCATGACCCCGATCGACGTCAAGGTGCTCGACCCGCGGATGGCCGATGCGCTGCCCGCCTACGCCACGCCGGGCAGCGCCGGGCTCGACCTGCGCGCATGCCTCGATGCCCCCATCGAGCTCGCCCCCGGCGCCACGGCGCTGATTCCCACGGGCCTGGCCATCCACATCGGCGATCCCGGCTTGGCCGCGATGATCCTGCCGCGCTCCGGGCTGGGCCACAAGCACGGCATCGTCCTGGGCAACCTGGTGGGCCTGATCGACAGCGACTACCAGGGCCCGCTGATGGTCAGCTGCTGGAACCGCGGCACGGCCGCGTTCACTGTGCAGCCGATGGAGCGCATCGCCCAGCTGGTGATCGTGCCGGTGGTGCAGACCGCGTTCCGCCGTGTCGACGATTTCGACGCCTCGCATCGTGGCGAGGGCGGCTTCGGATCCACCGGCAAGCAATGACATCGGCGCGTGACCGCCCGGCAGGCTCGTGCGCCGGCCGGCGGGGCGCGGCGACGCGCCGGCGGGTCAGTGCAGCTTCTTCGGATCGTCCGGTGGCGCCAGCGACACCAGGTTGAAGGCGTCGCCCGTGACGCTGCCCTCGGCCACTTCCTCCTGCGTGGCCTCGCGCACGCCGCGCACGGTCAGGTCCAGGCGCAACGCCATGCCGGCCAGCGGGTGGTTGCCGTCCAGCACCACGTGGGTCGGGTACACCTCCGTGACGGTGTAGATGGCATCGGGTGGCATGCCCGTGGTGGTGGCGCCTTCGGGCAGTCCTTCGAACTGCATGCCGGCTTCCAGTTGTTCCGGGAACAGCGAGCGCTCCTCGAAGCACACCAGGTCGGAGCGGTAGTCACCGAACGCGTGCTCGGGCTCCAGGTGCAGGTGGGTCTGGAAGCCTTCGGCCTGGCCGATCAGGGCTTCCTCCACCTTGGGCAGCAGGTCGTCGCCGCCGACGAGGAATTCGACGGGCTCCGTCAGGGAGTCGATCGGGTCATTCTGTGCGTCGGTCAGGGTCCAGGTGAGCGACACGACGCAGGGCACGGAAATGTTCATCGGACGATGATCGCACAAGCCATCGGGGCGAAGCGCCCCGGCGGTCCCCGGCTCGCCCGGCGGACAATCGCGCCATGACCCTCGACCTTCGCGCCCCCACGCCCCTGCTGGGCGGCCTGTCTACCGCTGCCTTCATGCGAGGCCATTGGCAGAAGCGGCCGCTGCTGGTCCGGCAGGCCTTTCCCGGCCTGGTGCCGCCTGTCACGGCGCGCGAGCTGTTCGCGCTGGCGGGCCGCGACGACGTGGAGTCGCGCCTGGTCACCCAGGGCGGCCCGCGCGGCTGGCAGCTGCGCCATGGCCCGCTGCCGCGCGCCGCCATCCCGCCGGCCAGGCGCCCGGGCTGGACGCTGCTGGTGCAGGGGGTGGACCTGCACGTGGAGGCTGCGCACCGCTTGCTCCAGCAGTTCCGCTGGATGCCCGACGCGCGGGTGGACGACCTGATGGTGTCGTACGCCAGCGAGGGCGGCGGCGTGGGCGCGCATGTGGATTCCTACGACGTGTTCCTGCTGCAGCTGCAGGGACAGCGGCGCTGGCGCGTCGGCCCCGTGGACGATCCCGCGTGCCAGCCGGACCTGCCCGTGCGGCTGCTGTCGCGGTTCGAGCCGACCGAGGACTGGGTGCTGGATCCCGGCGACATGCTCTACGTGCCGCCCGGCTGGGGCCATGACGGCGTGGCGCAGGGCGGTGACTGCATGACGGCGTCCATCGGCTATCGCGCGCCCCGCGGCACCGAGCTGGCGCGCGAGCTGCTGCAGCGCGTGCTGGACGACGTGGAGGCCCCCGAGGGGGAGCCGCTGTACCGCGACCCGGCGGGCAGCGCCACGGACCAGCCGGCGCGCATGCCGCCGGCGTTGGCCACGTTCGCGCATCGCGCCGTGGACCGCCTGCTGCGCGACCGCGTGGCGCTGGAGCGCGCGCTGGGCGAGGTGATGAGCGAGCCGAAGCCGCAGGTCTGGTTCGGCGAGGCACGCCAGGGCGACCCCGGCGACGACGACGAGGACGAGGCCGCCGCCGTCGACGAGGCCAATGCCTGGCAGCCCGCCGACGGCCTGGCGCTGGACCGCCGCACCCGCATGATGTACGACGATCGCCACGTGTTCATCAACGGCGAGTCGTTCCGTGCCGCCGGCCGCGACGCGCGCCTGATGCGGGCGCTGGCGGATGCGCGCGTGCTCGGCGCGCGAGAATGCGCGCAACTGTCGGACGGCGCCTGCGACGTGGTGTCCGACTGGATCTCGCAAGGCTGGGCGCATCCGGCCGGAGGCATCGACGCATGAGCGAGCGCGACGACGACGACAACGACGGTCTCCGGCGCGAGGCCGCCGACGAGGGCACCTTCGAGAGCGCGGCCGGCCTGGCCGATGCGCTGCACCGCGTGCTGCGCCACGCCACGGAGCGCGACGCCCGCGTGCTGCAGTGGTGCGACGAGGACTTCTCGGCGTGGCCGTTGGGGGACGCGGCTTTCGTGGACCAGCTCACCCGCTGGGTGCGCGGCGGCCCGCGCGAGCTGCTGCTGGTGGCCGCGGGCTTCGACGACCTGCAGCGACGCCATCCGCGCTTCGTCCGGTGGCGCCAGGACTGGGCGCACGTCATCACCTGCCTGGAGCCCGCCGAGCGTCGCCCGGACCCGCTGCCGACGCTCTGGCTGGACAGCGCGGACCAGGTGGTCAGGGTGTTCGACCGGGTGCATTGGCGTGGCCGCGTGGGCGCCGACCGGGTGGATCGTCAGCAGGCCCGGGAAATGCTTGATGCAATTGCGCAACGCGGAACCCCCGCTTTCGGGGCGTCCACGCTGGGCTTGTGATTCCTACTCATGGACTTGGGTATAATAGTGGGCTAGGCACAGGACATGCTCGAGCTAACGCCTGTTGTCCTTGAGTGAGGAGTGCCTGCTGAGGGCAGGTATTCACAATTACGGTTCGAACCAAATCTATCTTCGAGGAATTTCATGAACAAGTCGCTCCTGGCTTCCCTGGTCGTTGCTGTCGCTCTGGCTGCCTGCAGCAAGAAGGAAGAAACCACCGTCGTGGCCCCCGCGGACACCGCCGCCTCGGCCGCCGCCACCACCACCATGGGCGCCGCTTCCGCTTCGGCTGACGCCGCTTCGTCGGCCGCCATGGCTGCTTCGGCCGCCGCTGACGCTGCCTCGACCGCCGCTTCGGCCGCCGTCGACGCCGCCGCTTCGGCCCCCAAGAAGTAAATCGGCAGGTCGCGCCGGGCTCGCCTGGCGCGCTGCAGATTTGAAGAGCCGCCTTCGGGCGGCTTTTTTCTTGGCGCCTTCCTGGGCGTGCTGCCCCGCCGTGTCGACAGGTCCGCCGACCACGAGAAAGGCCGCCCGAGGGCGGCCTTCGTCGTTCACGCGAGGCGCACCTCGCGCCGGGGGGCTTACTTCAGCTCGTCCACCAGCAGCACCGCGATGCGCTGGGCGTTCTCGTCGTTGGACGGCTGGCCCTGGTTGTCCAGCAGCGTCACCAGGCTGCGGTCGCCGTCGGCCTTGATCCGGATGCGGTACTTGCCCACCGGCGACTTCTCGTGGTTGGGGATGAATGCGTACCAGATCTTGCTGAAGAAGTTGGGCTCGTCCTTGGCCGCTTCCTTGGCGTCCACGAAGCGCACGAAGTACAGGCCCTGGGCGCGGTCGCGATCCTCCACGGTGAAGCCGCCGTGGTCCAGCGCCAGGCCCACACGGCGCCACGAGCGATCGAAGTTGTCGTCCACCTGCAGGGCAGCGCCCGGCTGGCCGGACACGAGGCGGGCGCGGGCGTTGGCGTTGGCCACGACGGCGGGCGTGGCACCGGCCGACGCCGACGCCGCGTCGGCCGACGGCACGGGGTTGGCCACCGCGGTGCGCGCGGCGGCGTCGCCGGCGCCCAGCGACACCATCATCTGCGACATCATCTCGGCCTCGAGGCCCAGGTCGGTCGGGCGCGCCACCCACTTGGTGCCGTCCTTCTGCCAGCCGGTGACCTCCTCCTGCAGGCCGAAGTGCGTGATGAAGATCTCCGTGCCGTTGGCCGTGCGCTCCAGCCGGGTGCGGAAGCGGTCGCGCATGCCGGAGTCGTGCAGGTTGTCGATCACGCGTCCGATCGCGTCGCCGATCCAGGTGTGCGGGCGCTGGATCTTGTTCTCGGTCCACTCGGTCTCGATGTAGCCTGCGGTGGCGTTCTCCTCGGCGATCGGGTAGCCGTGGCTGATCCAGAACTGGCGCACCTGCGGCCACAGCACCTCGGGCGAGCGGGCGGTGACGATGAAGCGGTCGGTGCCCGCGCGCTCCACGCGCAGGTCGCCCAGCGAGTTCAGCGCCACCGTCGGCGTCTGAGTGCCCTCGGGGGCACGCACGCCGGGCTTGCCCAGCTCGGACGCGGCCACGGTGCCGCCCTGCGGCAGGTAGCGCGAGTCGCGCTGCAGCTGCGTCAGGTCGGGCGGCACTTCCAGGGGCTGGGTGCGCTGCGAGCCGGCCTTGTAGTCGGACTTGTCGGAGAACCAGCCGCCGATCGTCGAGCACCCGCCGAGCATGAGGCACAGCGCCAGGGTGGCCGCACGGACGGGCGTGGGGCGGGGGAGGCGCGGGAACGAGGAAGAAGTCGTCATGGGCATCGGGATCGGGGTTCGACCGGCGGATCGCCGGGGCAGGGAAATCGGGACGAAGGGGACGGTCAGAGGACCTGGCAGTCGGCCAGCGCGGCGTCGACGCTGCGGCGCCCCGCGTCCGTGAGCTCGGTGATGGGCAGGCGCACGCCCGGCAGGCACCGTCCGAGGCGAGACAGCGCGTACTTGGCGGGCGCCGGGCTGGGCTCGCAGAAGAGGTTGCGGTGCAGCGGCAGCAGCTCGCGGTGCAGGCGGCTGGCGAGGTCGGCGTTGCCGGCGATGGCGGCCATGCACAGGTCGTGCATGCGGCGCGGGGCCACGTTGGCGGTGACGCTGACGTTGCCCTTGCCGCCCAGCAGCATCAGGGCGACGGCGGTGCTGTCGTCGCCGGAGTACACGGAGAAATGATCGGGCACGTCGCGCAGCAGCCAGGCGGCACGCTCGATGCTGCCCGTGGCCTCCTTGATGCCGACGATGCCGGGCACCTGCGCCAGGCGCACGACGGTGTCGTGCTGCATGTCCGCCACGGTGCGCGACGGCACGTTGTAGAGCACCACGGGGATGTCCACGGCCTCGGCGATGGCGCGGAAATGGCGGTACATGCCTTCCTGCGACGGCTTGTTGTAGTACGGCACCACCTGCAGCGTGCAGTCCGCGCCCACCTCGCGGGCGTAGCGGGAGAGCGCGATGGCCTCCTGCGTGGAATTGGCGCCGGCGCCGGCCATGATCGGCACGCGGCCGCGCGCATGTTCCACCGACACGCGGATCGCTTCGCGGTGTTCTTCCACCGACACCGTGGCGGACTCGCCCGTGGTGCCGACCACGCCGATGCAATCCGTGCCCTCGGCGATGTGCCAGTCGATCAGGGCGCGCAGGGCGGCGTAGTCGATGCTGCCGTCCTCGTGCATCGGGGTCACCAGCGCCACGATGCTGCCGACAATGGGTTTCATTCAGGTTCCTCGGGAATCGCGGGATTTTAGCCTGGGCCCGGCAGGTCCCCCCGGCGGGCCGCCACCCGCTGCACGATGCGGTCCGGGCCGGCCAGCCTCAGGTGCTCGTAGGCGGCGACGTGCCAGGCCGGGGCCGGCAGGCGCGCCAGCAGCTCGCGGGGCTGCAGCAGGAACTCGGGACGCGAGGGCCTGCCGAGCGCCTGCTGCCCGTCGGCGAAGGTCTCGTAGACCAGCCAGCCGCCCGGTGCGACCGTGGCCAGCAAGGCGTCGAAGCGCGGGCGCCAGAGGTAGTTGGTGACGATGACCGCGTCGAACGTGCGGCCCGCGAGGGGCCACGCCTCGCCTTCCAGGTCGGCCTGCTCGACGGCGAGGGTGCCGGCCGGTTGGCCGGGCCCGCGGGCCGCGTCGACGGCGGGGAGGGGCGCCGCCGCCGCCTCCCGCAGCGCCTCCAGCACGCGGGCATCCCGATCGACCGCCACGACGTGCGCGCCGCGGGCGGCCAGCGCCAGCGCATGGCGGCCGCGGCCACAGGCGAGGTCCAGCACGCAGGCGCCTGGCGGCGCCGCGACGGGCGCCCATCGCAGCACCCAGTCGGAGGGCGCGGCAGGGCGGGGATCGGGCGCGGGGCCCGTGCCGTTCAGAAGCACGCCCAGATCTGGTTGGCCAGCGTGACCACCATGCCCGGGGCGAGGTAGCTGGCGAACACGAGGGCCAGCGCCAGCGCCGCGAGCGCCCACGCGAGAGCGCGGCGCCAGCGCGCGGGCACGCGTGCCAGCGGCTGCGCCATCACGCCGCCGCGGCGCCCGCGCGCACGGGGCGCGCGATCGCGCCTTCCCGCACCGGCAGGTTGACCAGCGCCGCGAACACGCCCAGTGCGATGGCGATGATCCAGACCACGTCGTACGAGCCCGTCATGTCGTAGAGCCGGCCGCCGAGCCAGACACCCAGGAACGAGCCCACCTGGTGGCTGAGGAAGACGAAGCCGCCCAGCATCGACATGTACTGCACGCCGAAGATCTGCGCGACGATCGCGTTGGTGGGCGGCACCGTGGACAGCCACAGGAAGCCGATGACGGCAGCAAAGACGTAGACCGACATCGGGGTGACGGGCGCCGACAGGAACACCGCGATGGCGACTGCGCGGGCCAGGTAGATCGTGGACAGCAGGTAGCGCTTGGGGAAGCGCTGCCCCAGCACGCCGGCGCCGTACGTGCCGAAGATGTTGAAGAGGCCGATCAGCGCAAGGGCGTAGGTGGCCACGTCGGGCGACAGGCCCTTGTCGCGCAGGTAGCTGGGCATGTGCACGCCGATGAACACCACCTGGAAGCCGCAGACGAAGTAGCCGGCCATCAGCAGCAGGAAGCTGCGGTAGGTGAAGGCCTCGCGCAGCGCCGCGCCGATGCTCTGGTGCGCCGCGCCGTGGCGAGGGCCGGCGAGCGCGGGCTCGCGCAGGCCGGTGGCGAAGGGCGGGATGGCCAGGGCCACCACGGCCAGGATCACCAGCGCCTGCTGCCAACCGAGGTGGCCGATCAGGCCGTTCTCCACCGGCACCATCAGGAACTGGCCGAACGAGCCCGCGGCGGCGGTGATGCCCATGGCCCACGACCGCTTGAGCGGATCGACGTTGCGCGTGATGACCCCGTACACCACCGCGTACGTGGTGCCCGACTGCGCCATGCCCAGCAGCACGCCGGCGCTGCCGAGGAAGGCCAGCGGCGTGGCCGAGACCGCCATCAGCGCCAGGCCCGCCGCGTAGAGCAGGCCGCCCGCCACCAGCACGCGGAACGCCCCGAAGCGGTCGGCCAGCATGCCGGCGAACGGCCCGGCCAGGCCCCACGCGATGTTCTGCACCGCGATGGCGAAGGCGAAGTTCTCGCGCGTCCACCCCCGGTCCATCGTGACGGGCTGCAGCCACAGCCCGAAGCCGTGCCGGATGCCCATCGACAGCGTGACGATGGCCGCGCCGCAGAGCAGCACGTGCTTCATCGACAGCGAGGCGGCGGGCGCGGGAGGCGTGGGGGACGACGGCGTCATGGCGGGACTCTAGCCATTCTCGACCGTCCCTGCCGGACAGGGGACGACCGTCGCCGGACGAAACCGGACGATCGGCGCCGGGCGGGCGCGACGCGGAAAATAGAATGGCGGCATGGCGAAACCCACCACGGCCCGTGCGGCCACCCAGCCCGGCGAATACGCCGAGGCGTCCATCCGCGTGCTCAAGGGCCTGGAGCCCGTCAAGCAGCGGCCGGGCATGTACACCCGCACGGACAACCCGTTGCACGTCATCCAGGAGGTGATCGACAACGCGGCCGACGAGGCCCTGGCCGGCCATGGCAAGCGCATCGCCGTCACGGTGCATGCGGACGGCTCGGTCAGCGTCGACGACGACGGCCGCGGCATCCCGTTCGGCCTGCATCCGGAGGAGCAGGTGCCGGTGGTCGAGATCGTGTTCACCCGGCTGCACGCGGGCGGCAAGTTCGACAAGGGCTCGGGCGGCGCGTACAGCTTCTCGGGCGGCCTGCACGGCGTGGGCGTGAGCGTCACCAACGCGCTCGCCAAACGGCTCGAGGTGCGCGTGCACCGCGAGGGGCAGCTGGCCGCGCTGGCTTTCTCGGGCGGCGACGTGATCGAGCCGCTGGTCGTGCGCAAGCTGGCGTCGTCGGAGCGCAAGCACGGCACCACGGTGCGGGCGTGGCCGGACCCGCGCTACTTCGAAAGCGCGGAGCTGCCGCGCGCGGAGCTCATCCACCTGCTGCGCAGCAAGGCGGTGCTGATGCCCGGCGTCACCGTGACGCTCACGTTCGAGAAGGCCGGCAAGGAGCCCGAGGTGCTCACCTGGACCTACCAGGGCGGCCTGCGCGACTACCTGCAGCAGACCCTCACCACCGAGCCGGTGATCGCCCTGTTCGAGGGCCAGCGCTTCGCCGGCGCGAACGAGAGCGAGAACTTCGCCGAGGGCGAGGGCGCGGCCTGGTGCGTGGCCTTCACCGAGGAAGGCAACGCGGTGCGCGAGAGCTACGTCAACCTCATCCCCACCGTGGCGGGGGGCACGCACGAATCGGGGCTGAAGGACGGCCTGTTCGGCGCCGTCAAGGGCTTCATCGACCTGCATTCGCTGTTGCCCAAGGGCGTCAAGCTGATGCCGGACGACGTTTTCTCGCGCGCCAGCTTCGTGCTGTCGGCCAAGGTGCTCGATCCGCAGTTCCAGGGCCAGACGAAGGAGCGGCTGAACAGCCGCGACGCGCTGCGCCTGGTCTCGGCGTTCACCAAGCCGGCGCTGGAACTCTGGCTGCACCAGCATGTGGACTACGGCCGCAAGCTGGCCGAGCTGGTCATCAAGCAGGCGCAGGCGCGGCAGAAGGCCGGCCAGCGGGTGGAGAAGCGCAAGGGCTCCGGCGTGGCGGTGCTGCCGGGCAAGCTCACCGATTGCGAGAGTCGCGACCTGGCCCTGAACGAGGTGTTCCTCGTGGAGGGCGATTCCGCCGGCGGCTCGGCCAAGATGGGTCGCGACAAGGAGACGCAGGCCATTCTGCCGCTGCGCGGCAAGGTGCTCAACACCTGGGAGGTCGAGCGCGACCGCCTGTTCGCCAACACCGAGATCCACGACATCGCGGTGGCCATCGGGGTCGATCCGCACGGCCCGGCGGACACGGTCGACTTCTCCGGCCTGCGCTACGGCAAGGTCTGCATCCTGTCCGATGCGGACGTCGACGGCTCGCACATCCAGGTGCTGCTGCTGACCCTGTTCTTCAGGCACTTCCCGCAGCTGGTCGAGCGCGGGCACGTGTACGTCGCGCGCCCGCCCCTGTTCCGCGTGGACGCCCCCGCGCGCGGGCGCAAGCCGGCGGCCAAGATCTACGCGCTGGACGAAGGCGAGCTGGACGCCACGCTGGACAAGCTGCGCAAGGAAGGCGCGCGCGAGAACGCCTGGTCCATCAGCCGCTTCAAGGGCCTGGGCGAGATGAGCGCCGAGCAGCTCTGGGACACCACGCTCAATCCCGAGACGCGTCGCCTGCTGCAGGTGCGCTACGGGCGCCTGGACGCGTCGGCCACCTCCGGCTCGTTCACGCGCCTGATGGGCAAGGGCGAGGCGGCCGCGCGCCGCGAGCTGATGGAGCTGCAGGGCGATTCCATCGACGTGGACGTGTGAGCGCGCGGTTCGGGGATGGCGGGCGGCAGACACCCGTATCACGTCCGGCCTCGACCCCTGCGTGAATTTCTTCACGCGGAGCAGCTCCGATGAACCCCGGCTTTTCCTCGGGTCGGCCGCGCGAACCGTCTCCTAGAATGGTTTTCATCGACCGGTGGACAACCCTCCGCCGGCCGTCACGCGCCCGGCGGCAGGACCGGGTCTCGTCGCCCCACAGACGGCCACACGCCGCGCGGTCGACACCCCGTCCACCCGTCCCCCGCCATCGGCTGACTCCCGCTGGCGGCCGCCGAGATGTCGCCGCCCGATTCCGCCTCCAACCTGCACGCCCGCCTGAGACTGCGCCCGACCATGCTGTCGGACCTGGACTTCGTCGTGTCCGTGGAGCGGGACGCGCAGAACCTGCCGTTCATCACGCCCTGGGAGCGCCCGCAGCACGAGGGCGCGCTGCGCTTTCCCGACAGCCGCCACTTCGTGATCGAGGCGGGCGTCGACTGGGAGCGCGCGGGCTTCGTGATCCTGCAGGGCTGCCGCAATCCGCACCGCTCGGTCGAGCTCAAGCGCATCGTGCTGCAGCCCAAGGGCCAGGGCCATGGCCGCGCCTGCGTGCGGGCGCTCAAGCGCCTCGCGTTCCGCGACCTGAAGGCGCACCGGTTCTGGCTGGACCTGAAATCGTTGAACACCCGCGCACTGCACCTCTACTCGGGCGAAGGCTTCGTGGAAGAAGGGCGGCTGCGTGAGAGCGTGCGCGTGTCGGTGGACGGGGCGGACGGCTATGACAGCCTGATCGTCATGTCCATGCTGGACCGCGAATACCAGGCGCGCATCGCGCTGGGGCTGGAGGGAGGGATGACCGAGGTGCTCGATTCATGATGTTGTCCTGGCTGTCTTCCCGGGCGCGGCTCGCCGCCCTCCGTCTCCTGTTCTGCAGCGCGGCTGGTGCCGCTGGTGCCGCGGGCGCCGCGCCTGTGGCCGCCCCTGTGAGCGCACCTGCAAGCGCGCCCGTGGGCGCACCCATGCGCGCGGCCGCCCCCGCGTCCCCGCGCGCGCCCGCCGCCCCGGCCACCGCGGCCCCTGCCGCCGCGCCCCGGCCGCTCTTCGCCTACATCGACGGCAGCGGCGTGGCGCACGTCGCATCCACGCGCGTCGATTCCCGCTACGCGCCCGTGCTGGACGGCACGGGCACCGGCCAGCACGTGTACGGCAAGAAGGACGGCCCGGCGCACCTGCTCACCTGGCTCGAGTTCGCGCCCGACGTGCTGGCGGTGCAGCCCTTCATCAAGGAGGCGGCGGCGCACACCGGCGTCGACGCCGAGCTGCTGAAGGCCGTCATCGCCGTGGAGTCCCACTACGACACGCACGCGGTCTCGCGCGCCGGCGCGGTCGGCCTGATGCAGCTCACGCCTGCCACGGCGGACCGCTACGGCACGCCGGGCGAGCGCCAGCAGCCCGCCCGGGAACGCCTGCTGGATGCCCGCACCAACATCTGGACGGGCGCCCGCATGCTGGCCGACCTGACCCGCCGCTATGGCTCCATCGACGTGGCGCTGGCGGCCTGGAATGCCGGCGAGGGCACGGTGCGCAAGGCGGGCGGCCGCGTGCCCCCGATCGCCGAGACGGAGGCGCACGTCCACATGGTGCTGGAGCTGTACTGGGCGCTGATGCAACGCAGCCTGGGCGCCGCGGCCAAGGTGCTGCAGCTGCACGACCCGCACGAAACCGCCCGTCCGGCGCACTGAGGCGCGCCGGGGCCGGGCCGCCGGGGCGGTAGGATCACGGGTTCGCCCCCGTCCGCCCCATGCAGCACCAGACCCCGATCGATTTCGACGCGCCCCCGCCGGCGTCCGGCAACCCGCCGCCCCCCGACCTGCCGCCGGGCGCCGACGCCCCGGCCGACGAGCCGCCGGACGACGGCACGTCCCTCACGCTGGCCCACTACGCCGAGCGCGCGTACCTGGAATACGCGCTCAGCGTCGTGAAGGGACGCGCGTTGCCCGACGTCAGCGACGGCTGCAAGCCCGTGCAGCGCCGCATCCTGTACTCGATGCACCGCATGGGCCTGACGTTCGCCACGGCGGGCGGCCCGAAGCCGGTGAAGAGCGCCCGCGTGGTGGGCGACGTGCTGGGCCGCTTCCACCCGCACGGCGACCAGGCGGCCTACGACGCCATGGTGCGCATGGCGCAGGATTTCGCGCTGCGCTACCCGCTGATCGACGGCCACGGCAACTTCGGCAGCCGCGACGGCGACAACGCCGCGGCCATGCGCTACACCGAGGCGCGGCTGGCGCCCATCGCGCGCCTGCTGATGGACGAGATCGACGAGGGCACGGTCGACTTCATCCCCAACTACGACGGCTCCACGGAAGAGCCTCGCCTGCTGCCCGGCCGCCTGCCGTTCGTGCTGCTGAACGGCGCCAGCGGCATCGCCGTGGGCCTGGCCACCGAGATCCCGTCGCACAACCTGCGCGAGGTGGCGGCCGCGGCCATCGCGCTGGTGAAGGACGAGAAGCTCACCGACGACGCGCTGGCCGCGCTGATCCCCGGCCCCGATTATCCCGGCGGCGGCCAGATCATCTCGTCGGAAGCCGACATCCGCGACGCGTACGCCACCGGCCGCGGCAGCCTGAAGGTGCGCGCGCGCTGGAAGATCGAGGACCTGGCGCGCGGCCAGTGGCAGCTGGTGGTCACCGAGCTGCCCCCCGGTGCCAGCTCGCAGAAGGTGCTGGAGGAGATCGAGGAGATCACCAACCCGAAGGTGAAGGCCGGCAAGAAGGCCCTCACGGCGGAGCAGGTGCAGCTCAAGGCCACGCTGCTGGCCGTGCTGGACGCGGCGCGCGACGAGTCCAACAAGGACGCCGCGGTGCGCCTGGTGTTCGAGCCCAAGAGCCGCACCATCACGCCGGCCGAGCTCACCACGGCGTTGCTGGCGCACACGTCGCTCGAGAGTTCGAGCCCGATCAACCTCACCATGATCGGTGCCGACGGCCGGCCCACGCAGAAGACGCTGCGCCAGATGCTGGTGGAGTGGATCGGCTTCCGCCAGGCCACGGTGCGCCGCCGCACCGAGTTCCGCCTGGGCAATGTGCGCGACCGCATCCACGTGCTCGAGGGCCGGCAGCTGGTGCTGCTGAACATCGACGAGGTGATCGCAATCATCCGGGAGAGCGACGAGCCCAAGCCGGCGCTTATCGCCCGCTTCGCGCTCAGCGATCGCCAGGCCGAGGACATCCTCGAGATCCGGCTGCGCCAGCTGGCCCGGCTGGAGGCCATCAAGATCGAGCAGCAGCTGGCCGCCCTGCGCGACGAGCAGGCGAAGCTGGAGGAGATCCTCGGCAGCCCGGCCGCGCTGCGCCGCACGCTGATCCGCGAGATCGAGGCCGACGTCAAGGCGCACGGCGACGATCGCCGCACGCTGATCCAGGCCGAGAAGCGCGCGGTGGCCGAGGTGCGGGTGGTGGACGAGCCCGTCACGGTGGTGGTGTCGCTGAAGGGCTGGGTGCGCGCGCGCACCGGCCACGGGCACGATCCGGCGGGCTTCGCGTTCAAGTCCGGAGACGGCCTGTACGGCACCTTCGAGTGCCGCACGGTCGACACGCTGCTGGTGTTCGGCAGCAATGCCGGCGGCACGGGCCGCGTCTACAGCGTGCCGGTGGCGGTGCTGCCGAATGCGCGTGGCGACGGCCAGCCGATCACCACGCTGATCGAGCTCGAGGCGGGCACGCAGCCGCTGCACTACATCGCCGGCACGGCGGAGTCGACGCTGCTGCTGGCCAACACCGGCGGCTTCGGCCTGCTGGCGCGCATCGGCGACATGCAGAGCCGGCAGAAGGGCGGCAAGAGCTTCCTGAGCCTGGACGACGCGCATCGCCTGCTGCCGCCGATGCCGCTGGCCGCGGGCCATGCGTACGTGGCGTGCCTGTCGCTGTCCGGGCGCCTGCTGGTGTTCCCGCTGGACGAGCTCAAGCTCCAGTCCAACGGCGGCAAGGGCCTGACGCTGATGGACGTCGACGCCAAGGACCCGCTGGTGTCCGTCGCGCCGTTCGCGCAGGCCGTGCGGGTGCTGGGCACGGGGCGCGGCGGCAAGCCGAAGGAAGAGGACATCAAGGGCGCCGCGCTGGCCTCGCACCAGGGCAAGCGGGCGCGCAAGGGCAAGGTCATCGACGCGTCGATGAAGGTGCAGAGGGTGGTCGCGCTCTAGCGGGCGGGCCGGGTACGAGAAGGGGCCCCCACCGGGCATCGATCCGGGGCGGCAGGCGAGGGAGAGACGCATGACGACGATGAAACGAACGCGCCCGGCGCGCTCGGCGTGGCGGGCACGCTCGGCGCTGCTGGCGCTGGGAACCGCGGCCACGATGGCCGGGATGGTGCCGGGCACGGCCCGCGCGGGCTGGAACGATCCGCCTGACACCCCGCGCACGAAGGAGCTGAAGGCCATCCTGGCCCGGACCATCGTGCCCAACGGCGTCGGCGACATGGCGCTGTCGCCCGATGGCAAGCACCTGGCCGTGCTCACGTGGACCGCCGCGCCGATGACCGGCTCCGAGAGCCGGGAGGGCGAGTGGCCCTACATCCGTTCGGTGCTGCTGATGGACACGGCCACGATGGCCGTGAAGAAGATGCTGATGCCGGAGCGCCGTGAGCACGTCATCGGCGTGTTCCAGGGCACGTCGTTCCATTGGATCTCGAACGACCGCCTGGCCGTCAACACCAACTTCGGCCAATGCCTGGTGATGGACCTGGACGGTGAGACGGTGCGCACGCTGGGCACGCACCTGCTGCAGGTGATCCACCCGCCCGGCGACGGCGCCGACCCGCTGGCCATCGTCGGGGCACCGGAGCTGTTCGACCGCGACGCGCTGCACCGCGTGAACCTGCGCACGGGGGCGTCCGAGAAGGTGCCGACCGACCTGCCCGGGGACGTGGTGGACACGGTGTACGACCCGAAGGGGCGACTGCGCGCGGCCGTCACGCGCGAGACCCGCTGGTTCGTCGAGGGCGCCAAGATCAGCACGTGGTACCGCCATGACGAGAAGGCGCCCTGGCAGCTGCTGCAGCAGGTGGGCGGCATCGACGAGCGCTGGCTGCCGCTGGCGGTGCCGTCGGATGCCGACACGCTGCTGGTGGCGTCCCGCCAGGGCCGCGACACCTGGGCGCTGTTCAACTACGACGCCGTCGCGAGGAAGACCACCGACCTGGTGGCGGGCAGTCCCACGGAAGACCTGGTGCGCGTGGAGGAAGACGCGGACGCCGAGGTGCAGCGCGTCGTCACCAACGGGCTGAAGCCCACCACGTGGTGGTTCGAGCCGGACTGGCAGCGCATCCAGCGGGCCGTGGACGCCGCCATCCCCGGCGCGGTCAACACGCTCTCGGGCGATCCGAAGGGCGCGGTGCTGATCGCCTCGCACGCCGACCGCGAGCCGGGCCGATGGCTGCTGCTGGACACCACGCGCATGAAGATGAAGACCGTGGGCCACGCGATGCTGAACTTCGACACCGCGCCGCTGCAGCCGATGGACACGCTCACCTACGCGGCTCCCGACGGCCTGAAGATCCCGGCCTACCTGACCCTGCCCGCGGGGCCGAAGCGCCCGCGGCCGATGGTGGTGTACCTGCACGGCGGGCCCATCGCCCGCGACCACTGGGGCTACGACCAGGACGCGCAGGTGCTGGCGCAAGCGGGCTATGCCGTGTTCCAGCCGCAGTTCCGCGGCTCGGCCGGCTTCGGCGCGGCGTTCGAAGCGGCGGGCTATCGCCAGTGGGGCCTGGCCATGCAGGACGACGTCACGGCCGGCGTGAAGGCGATGATCGACCAGGGCGTGGCCGACCCGCAGCGCATCTGCATCTACGGCGCCAGCTACGGCGGCTACGCGGCGCTGTGGGGCCTGGCCCGGACGCCGGACCTGTACCGCTGCGGGGTCAGCCTGGCGGGCGTCAGCGACATCGGCGAGATGTTCACCGACTGGTCGGACATCAACGCCGACAAGGTGGGCCCCGAGGCGATGCGCTTCTTCGTGGGCGACGTGGCCACCATGAAGACGCAGTTCGATGCCGTGTCGCCGCAGAAGCATGCCGACCAGATCAAGGTGCCGGTGCTGCTGGCCCACGGCAAGGACGACAAGCGCGTGCCGATCGGCCACTCGCGCCGGATGGCGTCCGCGCTGGAAGCTGCCCACGTGCCCGTGGAGACGCACTGGTACGACGGCGAGGCGCACGGCCTGGCGTACCAGGCCGACGAGCGCGACTTCCAGCTGGCGCTGCTGGCCTTCCTCGACCGGCACATCGGGCCGGCGTCGTCGATGGCGGCGAAGTGGGAGGCGCCGGTGCCGCCGGGCGCGGCTGGGCCGGCGTTGGCGGCTTCGGCTTCGGCGCCGGCACCGCACTGAGGGGCGAGCCCAGGCCTCACCGCCGCGAGTCGTTCCACCAATCCCGCGTCTCGGCCCAGCTGTAGGTGGCCTGCGCGGCCAGCCGGCCCGCGTGGCCCCACACGCGCGGCAGGCCGTAGTCGGCGAAGCCCGCGGGCACCGGCGCGCGGCCGGACACCGCGTCGGCCAGCACCTCGCCGGCCGCCGTGGTGGGCGCCACGCCGTGGCCGCCGAAGCCGAGCGCGTGCCACGTGCCGTCCGGGAGCCGCCCGATCTGCGGCATCTTGTGGCGCGCATAGCTCATCAGGCCGCCCCACGCATACGCCACCGGGGTATCCGCCAGGTCGGGGAACACCTTCAGCATGTCGGCCTTGAGGAATCGCGCGATGTCCTCCGGGCGGCGGTCGCGGATGGAGATGCGGCCGCCCCACAGGATGCGCGTGTCGGGCAGGGGACGGTAGTAGTCGAACGCGAAGCGGGTGTCGTAGATGGCGGCCCGGCTGGGGATGTGCGCGGCCAGGCGTTCCGCGCCCAGCGGCTCGGTCGCCATCACGTAGGTGGCGATGGGCAGCATCGCGCGCTCCAGCGGCGGCGCCACCCCGCCCTGCAGGTAGCCGCCGGCGGTGACGACCACCTGGCGCGCGTCCACGTGGCCGCCCCGCGCCAGCACGCGGTGGCCGGCGCCGCGACGTTCCAGCGCCACCACCGGCGAGCGTTCCAGGATGCGCCCGCCCCGCCGCTCGATGGCGGCGGCCAGGCCGCGCGCGTACTTCAGCGGGTGGAAGTGGAAGGCGTCGAGCTCCACGAGGCCGGCCGTGTAGCGCCGCGTGCGCACCCACTGCGGCATCTCGTCGCGCGTCACGGTGCGCCAGGTGACGCCGAACCCCTCGGCCATCAGGCGCTGCTGGCGCTGCAGGATCGCGTCGTCGTCGAACCAGTTGGCCAGCAGCGCGCCGCCCTCGACGGCGTCGCAATCGATGGCCTCGTCGGCGATGCGGCGGCGGATCAGGTCCACGGCCTGGCGCGTCAGGCCGTACATCGCGCGCGCCCGCTCGGGGCCCTGCTGCGCCAGCAGGTCGGCGCAGTCCAGGCTGTAGCCGCCGAACACGAAGCCGCCGTTGCGCCCCGAGGCGCCATGGGCCACCTGCTCGGCCTCCACCACCACCACGTCCTTCACGCCACGCTGCAGCAGGCCGTAGGCGGTGGCCAGGCCGGCGAAGCCCGCGCCGACGATGCACACCTCGGCGTCCAGCGCGCCCGACAGGGCAGGGCGCTGCGGCGCCGGCCCGGCGCTGGCGACGTAGTAGTTGTCCATCAGCGCCCGCGGCGCAGGTCGAATCGCAGGGCCCAGGCCAGCACGAGCGACAGGATCACGAACAGCGCGCAGCTCCACACCGCGTAGGGGATGCCCAGCAGGTTGACGGCCGCGTCGGCGCAGGAGGCCAGCGCCATGAACACGTTGGGGAACAGGCTGTCCAGGTGCATCGCGACGATCACCTGCTCGGCCAGCGTGCGGTCGCAGGCCAGCTCGTTCACCGCGTGCAACTGCTGCCACAGCGCGCTGGCGATGCCGCAGGCGCCGGCCAGCAGTGCCAGCGCGACCGCCACGCGGCGCGCGGCGCCCTGCGTGAAGGCGCCCGCCAGCGCGAAGGCCGCGATCACGATGAACAGGAAGCGCTGCAGCACGCACCAGGGGCAGGGCAGCATGTCGAAGACGTGCTGCGACACCAGGGCCGCGCCCACGGCGGCCAGCGCGGCCACGGCCACGCCCAGGAGCACCTGGCGTTCGCGGATGACGAGCCTCACGACGCGGAATCCAGCTCGGCGATCAGCTCGATCTCGACGCAGGCACCCATCGGGATCTGCGCGACGCCGAACGCGCTGCGGGCGTGCTTGCCGGCATCGCCGAACACCTCGCCCAGCAGCTCGCTGCAGCCGTTGGTGACCAGGTGCTGCTCGGTGAAGGTGGGCGTGCTGTTGACGAGGCTCATCACCTTGACGATGCGCTTGACGCGCGACAGGTCGCCGTCGCAGGCGGCCTTCAGCGTGCCCATCAGGTCGATGGCGATGGCGCGCGCGGCGGCCTGGCCTTCTTCCGTCGCCATCGTCAGGCCCAGCTGGCCCACCCAGGGCTTGCCGTCGCGCTTGGCGATGTGGCCGGACAGGAACACCAGGGCGCCGGTGCGCACGAAGGGCAGGTAGGCGGCGGCGGGGATGGCGAGCGGCGGCAGCGTGATGCCGAGGGCTTGCAGGCGGGCGTCGATGGACATCGGGTTCTCCGGGTCGGAAACCGCCGGTTTGGCGGCGCGCCGCGGCGGGCGGCCATCTTACAGTGGGGCGATGACCTGGCCGGCCCCGCCGCACCCCCTCGGCGCCGCGTGGCGCGGGGCGGCGGCGCTGGCCTGGTGCGCGGGCGTGGCGTGGCAGGTGAACCAGCCGCAGGCGTGGGCGGCGGGGCTCGCGGGGGGCGTGCTGGCGGCGTGCGGCGGCGTGGGGCTGGTGCTGGTGGTGGTGGTGGTGCACGTGCCGATGCGGCGCGCCGCCTGCCGCCTCCTGCTCTGCGCCGTGCTGGCGACGGCCGGCTTCGCATGGGCCTCGGTGCAGGCGGCGGGCCGCCTCCTCGACGCGCTGGATCCTTCGCTGGAGGGCGTGGACGTGATGGTCACCGGCCGCATCGCGGAGATGCCGCAGTGGCGCGAGGACGGCGCGCACCTCGTGCTCGAGGTGCAGTCGGCGCCCTCGGGCGTGCCGTCGCGCGTGTGGCTGGCCTGGCTGCGCCCCGAACGCGACGAGCGCAGCGTGGGCGTGGGCCCGCCCGCGTTGCGCGCCGGGCAGTGCTGGCAACTGCCGCTTCGCCTGAAGCTGCCGCATGGCCCGCTCAACCCCGACAGCTTCGACGCCGAGCTGTGGCTGTTCGAGCAGGGCCTGCGTGCCACGGGCACGGTGCGCGGCGCGGGTCGCCTGCTGGGCACGTCGCCCGCGCCGGTGGAGCAGGCGCGCCAGTGGGTGCGCGATCGCCTGCTGCTGCACGGCGACGCGCCGCTGGCCGACGGCGTGCTGGCCGCGCTGGCCGTGGGCGACCAGGCCGCGGTGGACGGCCCGGGCTGGGAGCTGTTCCGCGACACGGGCGTGGCGCACCTGATGAGCATCTCGGGGTTGCACATCACGATGCTGGCGTGGCTGGCGGCCGCGGCGGCGGGCGCGCTGTGGCGGCGGTCGGCGCGCGCTTCGGCCTGGGTGCCCGCGCCCGTGGCGGGCCGGTGGCTGGGCCTGGGCGTGGCCGCGGCCTATGCACTGCTGGCCGGCTGGGGCGTGCCCGCGCAGCGCACGGTGGTGATGCTGGCGGGCACGGCCGGCCTGCGCGCCACCGCGCTGGATTGGCCACCGCTGGTGGTGGTGCTGGCGGCGGCGGTGCCGGTCACCGCGCTGGATCCCTGGGCGCTGCTGCAGCCGGGCTTCTGGCTGTCGTTCGCGGCGGTCGCGTTGTTGATGGTCTCGGAGCCGGCGCGCGTGGCGGCGGACCCGCGGCCGCGCGAGGATTCGCCGGTGGACGCGCCGGGGGACGCGGACCCGCCCGCGCACCCGCCCCGGCCCGCCCGCTGGCGCGTCGCGCTGGCCCGCCTGCGCGCGGAGACGGCCGCGGGCGTGCGCGCGCAGGTGATCGCCACGCTGGGCCTGCTGCCGCTGGGGGTCGTCGCGTTCCAGCAGGTGTCCCTGGTGGGTTTGGTCGCCAACCTGGTGGCGGTGCCGTGGGTCACGCTGGTGGTCACGCCGCTGACGCTGCTGGGCGTCGCCTGCCCGCCGCTGTGGACGCTGGCCGCGCTGGCCGTGCACCCGCTGCTGGCCGTGCTGCGGGCCCTGGACGGCCTGCACGCCGGCAGCGCCCACGTGGCGGTGGCGCCGGCCTGGGCCGTGATGGCGGCCCTGGCGGGTGGCGGGGTGGCGATGATGCCGCTGCCCTGGCGCGCCCGCGCGGCGGGCGGCCTGCTGGTGCTGCCGCTGCTGCTCCCGCCGGTGCCGCGACCGGCGCCGGGCCGCTTCGAGGCCGTGGCCGCCGACGTGGGGCAGGGCACCGCCGTGCTGGTGCGCACGCGCACCCACCTGCTGCTGTTCGACACCGGCCCGCGCTTCACGGCCGACAGCGACGCGGGCCTGCGCATCGTGCTGCCGCTGCTGCAGTCACGCGGCGAGCGCCGCATCGACCTGATGGTGCTGAGCCATCGCGATGCCGACCATGTGGGAGGCGCGCAGTCGCTGCTCGATCGGTTGCCGGTGGCGGCCCTCAGCAGCTCGCTGGAGGATTCGAACCCGCTGCGGCGCGCGCCGCCGCCGCACACGCGCTGCCAGGCGGGGCAGGCATGGACCTGGGACGGCGTGCGCTTCCAGATGCTGCATCCCTTCGCGACCAGCTACGCGGCGGCGCAGGCGGCGGGCGCGGGCCACGCGGGCACGGCGGCCGCGGCGGCGGCAAGGCCCAACGCCCTCAGCTGCGTCCTGCGCGTGGCCGACGCGGCAGGCCGCAGCCTGCTGCTCACCGGCGACGTCGAGGCCCCGCAGGAGCAGGCCCTGGTGGCGGCCGACGCCGCGGCGCTGCGCAGCGACGTGCTGGTGGTGCCCCACCACGGCAGCCACACGTCGTCCACCGACGCGTTCCTGTCCGCCGTCGCACCCTCGCTGGCGGTGATCCAGGTGGGCTACCGCAGCCACTACGGCCACCCGCACCCGGACGTGCTGGCCCGCTACGCCGCGCACGGCATCCCCGTGGTGCGCACGGACCGTTGTGGTGCATGGTCCTGGCACGCCGGCGGGGCGGATTGCACCCGCGAGGTGCGTCATCGATACTGGCACGCCACCCCGCCCGACAGCAGCTGGACCGGCGCGTTGGACCGGATGTTGCTAACTGGTACCCCGCTCGCGCCCACCCGTGGAGAACGCATTGATGAGTCCCAAGTTCGACGAGATGCAGGTGGACGCCGGCCAGGTCCGGGACCACTACCGCGAGTACGGGCGCTGGCTGGCGCAGCAGGCCGACGAGCGCATGCGCGCGCGCCGCGAGGAGGCGGAGATGATCTTCCGCCGCGTGGGCATCACGTTCGCGGTGTACGGCGACAAGGACACGGGCGAGGGCACCGAGCGCCTGATCCCGTTCGACCTGATCCCGCGCGTCATCCCCGCGCACGAATGGCGCGACCTGGAACGCGGCCTGCGCCAGCGCGTCACCGCGCTCAACCGCTTCATCGACGACGTCTACCACGGGCAGGAGATCATCCGCGCGGGCGTGGTGCCCGCGGACCAGATCACCGCCAACAAGCAGTTCCGCCCGGAGATGGTGGGCGTCAAGGTGCCGCACGCCACCTGGTCGCACGTGGCCGGCGTGGACATCGTGCGGGCCGCGAATGCGGATGGCACGGGCACCTACTACGTGCTGGAGGACAACCTGCGGGTGCCCAGCGGCGTGTCGTACATGCTCGAGAACCGCAAGATGATGATGCGGCTGTTTCCGGAGCTGTTCGCGGCGCAGCGCATCGCGCCGGTGGCGCACTACCCCGACCTGCTGCTCGAGACGCTGCGCTCGGTGGCCCCGGGCGGCGCCAACGATCCCGTCGTGGTGGTGCTCACGCCGGGCATGTACAACTCGGCGTACTTCGAGCACGCGTTCCTCGCGCAGCAGATGGGCGTGGAGCTGGTGGAGGGGCAGGACCTCTTCGTCAAGGACCGCTACGTGTTCATGCGCACCACGCGCGGCCCCCAGCGCGTGGACGTGATCTACCGCCGCGTGGACGACGACTTCCTCGACCCCACCGCCTTCCGCCCCGATTCCACGCTGGGCTGCGCGGGCCTGCTGGACGCGTACAAGGCGGGCAATGTCACGCTGTCCAACGCCATCGGCACGGGCGTGGCCGACGACAAGTCCATCTACGCCTACGTGCCGCGCATGGTGGAGTTCTACCTCGGCGAGAAGCCGATCCTGCAGAACGTGCCCACCTGGCAGTGCCGCGACGCGGACGACTTGGCCCACGTGCTGGCGCACCTGCCCGAGCTGGTGGTGAAGGAGGTGCATGGCGCCGGCGGCTACGGCATGCTGGTCGGGCCCGCGGCCACGAAGGCCGAGGTGGAACGCTTCCGCCAGGTGCTCCTGGCCAACCCGGCCAACTACATCGCGCAGCCCACGCTCAGCCTGTCCACCTGCCCCACGTACGTGGAGAGCGGCATCGCACCGCGCCACATCGACCTGCGGCCGTTCGTGCTGTCGGGCGCCGAGGTGCAGCTGGTGAGCGGCGGCCTGACGCGCGTGGCGTTGAAGGAGGGCTCGCTGGTCGTCAACAGCAGCCAGGGCGGCGGCACCAAGGACACCTGGGTGCTGGAGGACCCGTCCCCGGGCCAGCCGGCGCAGTCGCAGGCGCAGTCACAGGCGCAGTCGCAGTCGCAGGCGCAGTCGCAGTCGCGATCCACCCCACCCGCCACCTGACTCGCTGGAGCCGCCCGATGCTGTCCCGCACCGCCGACCACCTCTTCTGGATGGCCCGCTACATGGAGCGCGCGGAGAACACCGCGCGAATGCTCGACGTCACCTGGCAGACCGCGCTGCTGCCGCAATCCGAGGCCGTGGCCGAGCTGGGCTGGAAGGGCCTGGTGTCGATCTCCAAGCTGACCGGTGACTACCAGAAGCGCTACGGCGCCATCGATGCGCGCCAGGTGATGCGCTTCATGGTGAGCGACCCGCTGAACTACTCGTCCATCCACAGCTGCCTGCGCGCGGCGCGCGAGAACGCGCGCGCGGTGCGCGGCGCGCTCACCACCGAGGTGTGGGAGACGGCCAACCAGACCTGGCTCGAATTCAATCGCCTGGTGGCGGGCGACACGTGGGAACGCGACCCGTCGACGCTGCTGGAATGGGTGAAGATGCGCTCGCACCTGTCGCGCGGCGTGGCCGTGGGCACGATGCTGGAGGACGAGGCCCTGCGCTTCGTGCGCATCGGCTCGTTCCTGGAGCGCGCCGACAACACGGCGCGCCTGCTGGACGTCAAGTTCCACGCGGTGGAGAGCGATTTCTACGGCCAGGCGGACGAGCGCGACAACGAGTACGACTTCTACCACTGGTCCGCCATCCTGCGATCCGTTTCCGGCTTCGAGATCTACCGCAAGGTCTACCGCAACGTCATCCAGCCCGAGAAGGTGGCCGAGCTGCTGATCCTGCGGCCGGACATGCCGCGCTCGCTGCTGGCCTGCACCAACCGCGTGGCGTCCAACCTGGCGCTGGTGGCCAACATGCAGTCCGCCGAGACCACGCGCCGCGCCGGCCGCCTGCAGGCCGACCTGCAGTTCGGCCGCATCGACGAGATCCTCGCCACCGGCCTGCATGCGTACCTCACGCAGTTCCTGGACCGCATCAACACGATCGGCACCGGCATCTCGCGCGATTTTCTCGTCGCTGAATGACGGCCCCCACGCTCCCTCCGGTCGCTGCCCCCCGAGGGGGCTCATGCAGCGGACTGGCGAAGCCAGCTCCGCGCATGGTCCTTGGGTGGGCCTGCGGCCGGCGGTCGGCTCGCTGCGCGTCGCCTCGTCACGTCAAGTTCACGGAGGGAACATGGCTATCCATGTCGCGTTGACGCACGTCACGAAGTACCGGTACGACCGTCGCGTCACGTTGTCGCCGCAGGTGGTGCGCCTGCGTCCGGCGCCGCATTGCCGCACGCCGATCCTGTCGTACTCGCTCACGGTGGAGCCGGCGGAGCACTTCGTCAACTGGCAGCAGGACCCGTTCGCCAACTACCTGGCGCGCGTGGTCGTGCCCGAGCCCACCACCGAGTTCACGGTCACGGTGGACCTGGTGGCGGAGATGGCGGTCTACAACCCGTTCGACTTCTTCCTCGATCCTTCGGCCGACGCCTTCCCGTTCGCGTACGCGGCCGACCTGCGGGCGCAGCTGCAGCCCTACCTCGAGCCCGACCCCGACACGCCGCGCCTGCGCGCCTACGTGGACGCCATCCCGCGCACGCCCACGCCCACCATCGACTTCCTGGTGGCGCTGAACCAGCGGCTGCAGCGCGATGTCGCCTACCTGATCCGCCTGGAGCCCGGCGTGCAGACGCCCGAGCAGACGCTCGAGGCGGGCTCCGGCTCGTGCCGCGATTCGGGCTGGCTGATGGTGCAGGTGCTGCGCCACCTGGGGCTGGCCGCGCGCTTCGTGTCGGGCTACCTGATCCAGTTGGTGCCCGACGTCAAGGCGCTGGACGGCCCGGTGGGCGCGGCCAGCGATTTCACCGACCTGCACGCGTGGTGCGAGGTCTTCCTGCCGGGCGCGGGCTGGATCGGCTTCGACCCCACGTCGGGGCTGCTGGCGGGCGAGGGCCACATCCCGCTCGCCTGCACGCCGCAGCCGTCCGACGCGGCGCCGGTCAGCGGCGCGGTGTCGCGCAGCGAGGTGACCTTCGAGCACCACATGGCGGTCCGGCGCGTGTGGGAATCGCCGCGGGTGACCAAGCCGTACGACGACGACGCGTGGGCCGCCGTGCTGGCGCTGGGCGAGCAGGTGGACCGGCGCCTGCAGGCCGGCGACGTGCGCCTGACGATGGGCGGCGAGCCCACCTTCGTGGCGGTGGACGACCGCGACGGGCCCGAGTGGAACACCGACGCCCTGGGCCCCACCAAGCGGGTGATGGCGCAGGACCTGGTGCAGCGCCTGCGCGACCATTACGGCCGCGGCGGGTTCCTGCACTACGGCCAGGGCAAGTGGTACCCCGGCGAGCAGCTGCCGCGCTGGGCGCTGTCGATCTGCTGGCGCGCCGACGGGCAGCCCTGCTGGCACGATCCATCCCGCTTCGCCGACGAGCGCGCGCCGCTCGCCTACACCAGCGACGACGCCGGTCGCTTCCTCCACGCGCTGGCCAAGCGCCTGGGCGTGGGCACGTCCACGGTGCGCGCGGGCTTCGAGGACACCTGGTACTACCTGTGGCGCGAGCGCCAGCTGCCCGTCAACGTCGACCCGTTCGACGCGCGCCTGGACGACGCGCTGGAGCGCCGTCGCCTGCACCGCGTCTTCGACCAGGGCCTGGCACACCCGGTGGGGTATGTGCTGCCGCTGCGCCACGCCATCGCCGAGGACGGCCCGGAGGGCGGCGACGGCTGGGCCACCAGCCCCTGGACCACCCGCGACGACGAGCGTCTCTACCTGCTGCCCGGCGATTCGCCGATGGGCTACCGCCTGCCGCTGGACTCGCTGCCCTGGGTGGCGCAGGCCGACTTCCCGTACGTGCTCGAGCAGGATCCTTCGGAGCCCCGCGCACCGCTGCAGATGCCAGCGTCGGTGCTGGCGCAATCGCAACCGCAACCCCAGTCTCGTTCAGATACCCCAGCCCGTATCGACACCCGCATCCCCGCGGCGGGCGAATCCGCCGCCTGGATCACCCGTAGCGCGCTGTGCGTGGAGGCCCGCGACCCGCGCCGCGCCAACGGTCCGAAGGCGGAAAGCCAGGGCACGCCCAGCGGCCACCTGTACGTCTTCATGCCGCCGCTGGCCCGCCTGGAGCATTACCTGGCCCTGCTGGCCGCGGTGGAGGCCACGGCCACGCAGCTGGACGTGCGCATCGTGCTGGAAGGCTACCCGCCGCCGCGCGACCCGCGCCTGAAGCTGCTGCAGGTCACGCCCGACCCGGGCGTCATCGAGGTCAACATCCACCCCGCCAGCGATTGGCAGGAGCTGGTGGAGCACACCACCTTCCTGTACGAGGCCGCGCGCGAATCGCGCCTGTCCAGCGAGAAGTTCATGCTGGACGGCCGCCACGCCGGCACCGGCGGGGGCAACCACGTGGTGATGGGCGGGGCGACGCCGGCCGATTCGCCGTTCCTGCGCCGCCCCGAGCTGCTGGGCAGCCTGCTGGCCTACTGGCACAACCACCCGAGCCTCAGCTACCTGTTCTCCGGCCTGTTCATCGGGCCCACCAGCCAGGCGCCGCGCATCGACGAGGCGCGCAACGACCAGCTGTACGAGCTCGAGATCGCGCTCGGCCAGATCGAGCGGGCGCGCCAGGTGCACGGCCAGTCGATGCCGCCCTGGCTGGTCGACCGCACGCTGCGCAACGTGCTGGTGGACGTCACGGGCAACACGCACCGCAGCGAGTTCTGCATCGACAAGCTGTACTCGCCCGACTCGGCCACGGGGCGCCTGGGGCTGCTGGAGCTGCGCGCGTTCGAGATGCCGCCGCACGCGCGCATGAGCGTGGTGCAGCAGCTGCTGCTGCGCGCGTTCGTGGCGGCGTTCTGGTCGCAGCCCTACCGCGTGCCGCTGGTGCGCTGGGGCACGTCGCTGCACGACCGCTGGCTGCTGCCGGAGTTCGTCCGCTCGGACCTGGGCGACGTGCTGGCCGACCTGGCGCAGCACGGCTTCGCGTTCGACGCGGCGTGGTTCGCCCCGCACCTGGAGTTCCGCTTCCCGATGCTGGGCGAGTTCTCGGCCCAGGGCGTGCACGTGGCCCTGCGGCAGGCGCTGGAACCCTGGCACGTGATGGGCGAGGAGGGTGGGGCCGGCGGCACGGTGCGCTACGTCGATTCGTCTCTGGAGCGCGTGCAGCTCAAGGCCACCGGCCTGGTCGACGGCCGCCACGTGCTCACGGTCAACGGCGTCACCGTGCCGATGCACCCCACCGGCCGCGAGGGCGAGTTCGTGGCCGGCGTGCGCTACCGCGCCTGGCGGCCGTCGTCCGCGCTGCACCCCACCATCGGCGTGCACGCGCCGCTCACGTTCGACCTGGTCGACACCTGGATGCGTCGCTCGCTGGGCGGCTGCCGCTATCACGTGGCGCACCCGGGCGGGCGCAACTACACCACGCTGCCGGTCAACGCCTACGAGGCGGAGAGCCGCCGCCACGCGCGCTTCCAGGCCATGGGCCACACGCCGGGCCGCGTCGAGGCCCTGCCGGCATCGCGCAGCGCGGAATTCCCGTTCACGCTCGACCTGCGGCGGGTGGCGCCCGCGCCCTGACCCCGGCCGCGGATGCGGCATGATCCCGCGATGCGCCTCGAGGACGGTCCCGGCACCCAAGCCAGCCTGCTGCCCGACGCGGCCCCCGACGCGGCCGCGCTGGCGCTGGCCGCCGGCCTGCGCGGCACGCCGGGCTGCTTCGACGAGCTGCGCGGCGGCGTCACCGATCCCGGGCACCCGGCCGCGGGCCTGTCGCCGCCCTGGCAGGCCTTCTTCGACGCCGCCGGCCCCGACGGCTGGGCGCGGATCGCCCAGACGCAGGCCCGCGTCGACCGCCGCGTGCAGGACGACGGCGTCACCTACAACGTGTATGCCGACGACGGCGCGGGCGCGGGCGCCGGCCCCGGCGCCCGGGCGTGGCCACTGGCGTCGCTGCCCTTCATCGTGTCCCCCGACGACTGGGCGCGCATCGAGGCGGGCGTGGCGCAGCGTGCGCGCCTGCTGGACGCCGTCCTGGCGGACATCTACGGCAGCCGCGCGCTGCTGGACGAGGGGATGCTGCCCGCCTCGCTGGTGCTGCAGCACCCGCAGTACCTGCGCGCGCTGCACGGCGTGCGCCCGGCGGGCGGCGTGCACCTGCACGTGGCCGCGTTCGACCTGGCGCGCGGCGCCGATGGCCAGTGGTGGGTGGTGGGCCAGCGCACGCAGGCGCCATCGGGGCTCGGCTACCTGCTGGAGAACCGCCTCATCGTGGCGCAGCAATTCCCCGACGCCTTCCGCGACCTGCGCGTGCAGCGCGTGGCGGCCAGCTTCCAGGCGCTGGTGCAGGGCCTGCTGCGGCTGGGGCCGGAGGGCGAGCGCTCGCGCATCGTGCTGCTGACGCCCGGCCCGCACAACGAGACCTACTTCGAGCACGTCTTCCTGGCCCGCTACCTGGGCGTGGCCCTGGTGGAGGGCGGGGACCTCACCGTACGCGGCGAGCGCGTCTACCTGAAGACGCTGCACGGCCTGGAGCCCGTGCACGTGGTGCTGCGCCGCGTGGACGACGAGTACCTGGACCCGCTGGAGCTGCGCGGCGATTCGGCGCTGGGCGTGCCGGGCCTGCTGCAGGCCGTGCGCGCGGGCCAGGTGGTGGTGGCCAACGCGCCGGGCGCCGGCTGGCTGGAGAGCCCGGGCCTGGCCGCGTTCTGGCCCGCCATCGCGCGCCGCCTGCTGGGCGAAGAGCTGCTGCTGCCCGCCACCACGACGTGGTGGTGCGGCGAGGACGCGGTGTGGCAGGCGCAGCGCGACCGCCTGCGGGATTTCGTGGTCGCGCCCACGTTCCCGCACAGCGCGGCCACGCGCAGCTTCGACCCCGTGGCGGCCTCGGACCTGGCGCCTGCGGCGCTGGAGGCCCTGCGCGCGCGCATCGACGCGCATCCCGCCGCGCACACGCTGCAGGCGCGCGTGAAGCCCTCCGAGACGCCAGTGTGGCGCGACGGTGCGCTCGAGCCGCGCGCGGCCCTGGTGCGCGCGTTCGCGGTCACCGACGGTCGCGGAGGCTGGCGCGTGATGCCCGGCGGCCTGACGCGCCTGGCCGCCCGGCGCGATGCCTCGCACGACGTTTGGCTGTCGATGCAGCACGGCAGTGCCAGTGCCGACACCTGGGTGCTGACCGACGGCGCCGTCGACCCGCTGTCGCTGCTGCCGCCCGCGCTGGCGCCCGCCGACCTGGCGCGGGTGCGCCGCACGGTCACCAGCCGATCGGCCGAGAACCTGTTCTGGCTGGGCCGCTACACCGAGCGGGCCGAGAACTGCGTGCGCCTGGCCCGCCTGGCGCTGGAGGCGCTGCCCAACGCGTCGCCGCCGGTGCTGGCGGTGCTGGGCCGGCTGGCCGTGCGCCACGGGCTGGTGCGGCCCGGCGCGCCGGCGCCGCAGGATTCGCTGCGCGACTTCGAGCGCGCGCTGGTGCAGTCGCTGGGCGACGCGAAGGGCGCCAGCAGCGTCGCCTTCGATCTCGCCGCGCTGCGCGGTTGCGCGCAAGCGCTGCGCGAGCGCCTGTCGCAGGAGCACTGGCGGCTGATCGACGACGCCGTGGACCGCTTCGGCGCCGACCTGGCGGAGGTGCTGGGCCCCGGGCCGCCGCGCCAGGCCCGGCGCGGCGACGACGTGCCCACCCACGAAGCCGCCCGCGAGGCCACCAGCGACGTGCTGGCCGTGCTGGCCCGCACCGCCACGCAGCTGTCCGCCATCACCGGCGCGCAGATGGACCGCCTCACGCGCGACGACGGCTGGCGCCTGCTCAGCGTCGGCCGCCAGGTGGAGCGGCTCGACTTCCTGGCCGACGCGCTGGCCGCCGGCTTCGAGCACGGCCTGCCCGCCCGCGACGACGGCTTCGCGTTGCTGCTGGGCCTGTTCGACTCGACGATCACCTACCGCGCGCACTTCCAGGCGCGCCGCGAGGTACCGCCGCTGCTGTACCTGCTGGTGCAGGACACGGAGAACCCCCGCGCCATCGCCTGGGTGGCCGCCACGCTGCGCGAGCGCGTGGCCCGGCTGGGCCGGGACGACGCCGCCTGGAGCCAGCGCGTGCTGGCCGAGCTGCCGGACCCGTCCGCGTGGCCGCTGGAAGCGCTCTGCGCCACCGACGCCGAGGGCCGCCACGCGGACCTGGTGACGCTGCTCGCCGACCTGGCGCAACGCACGCGGCAGCTGTCCGCCGACGTCGGGCGCCGCCTCTTCGCCCACGTCGGACCCGTGGACCGGACGGTGTGGCAATGAGCGCGGACGGAAGCGCCGGCGCGAGCCGCCAGGGCGGTGATCGCGACGATCGCGCCACCATGCGCTGGCTGCGCGTGCGCCACGAGACCTCGTACCACTACGACGGCGAGGTGGAGGGCGCGCAGCACCTTGCGCACCTGCGCCCGCGCGAGACGGCCACGCAGGAGGTGCGCGCGTGGTCGCTGGCCGTCACCCCGCGGCCCGATGCCGGCGTGGGCCTGGCGAGCGGCATCCGCGAGACCACGGACCCCTGGGGCAATGCGCGCCAGGTCTTCGCGCACTCCGACGTGCACGACCAGCTGGACGTCGTCTCCAGCTTCGAGGCGGGCCTGCTGCCGCCCGCGCCGCCCGCCGCGCACGGCGGCGCGGCCTGGCGCGACGTGGCCCGCAGCCTGCGCTACCACGCGGGCGTCTCGCGCGAGGACGCGCAGGCGTTCGAGGCGTCGGAGTTCGCGCTGGCGTCCGAGCTGGCGCCGGTCGCGCGGTCGCTGGCGGACTGGGCCCGGGCCGATGCCGACGCCCACGAGGGCCTGGTGGACCTGGCATTGGCACTGATGCACCGCCTGCACGCCGAGTTCGCGTACCGGCCGTTCAGCACGTCGGTGGGCACGGGGGCGCTGGACGCGCTGGCCCAGCGCCAGGGCGTGTGCCAGGACTACGCGCACGTGATGATCGGCGCGCTGCGGTCGCTCGGCCTGGCCGCGCGCTACGTCAGCGGCTACCTGCTCACGCAGCCGCCGCCGGGGCAGCCGCGGCTGCTGGGCGCGGACGCGTCCCACGCGTGGGTGGCCGTGTGGTGTCCGCCGCGCGGCTGGCTGGCGCTGGACCCGACGAACGACGTGCCGGCGGGCGTGGACCACGTGACCCTGGCCTGGGGCCGCGACTACGCCGACGTGGCCCCGCTGCGCGGCGTGATCCGCGGCGTGGGCGGCGCGCAGCCGCGGGTGGCGGTGACGGTGGTGCCACTGTAGGGGTCAGGTCTTGCCCCTTGTCCCCGCGAGGCGCCGACGCCGGGGGGGGTGGGCATCGAGGGGACAAGGGGCAAGACCTGACCCCGTCAACCGTCAACCCTGCTCGACGCGGTTCCTGCCCAACGTCTTGGCCTGGTAGGCCAGCTTGTCCGCCCGCTCCAGCGTCTGCGCCACCGTCTCGCCGAACCGATGCTCGGTGACGCCCGCCGAGAACGACAGCGAGAGCGAGATGGAGCCGATCGACAGCGGGTGCTGGTGGAAGTGCTCGCGCAGCCGGTCCAGCGAGTTGTGCGCGGCGGCCAGCGGGGTGTTGGGCATCAGCAGCACGAACTCCTCGCCGCCCCAGCGCCCCAGAGAATCCGTTTTGCGGATCAGCGCCACGGCGCGTTGCCCCAGCGCGCGCAGCACCTCGTCGCCGCAGGCGTGGCCGTGCTGGTCGTTGATGCGCTTGAAATGGTCGATGTCGATCAGCGCGGCGCACCAGGTGTGGCGATCGCGCTGGCTGCGCAGGCGCTCGGCCTCCAGCAGCTCCTGCATGTGGCGGCGGTTGATGAGGCCGGTGAGCTCGTCGTGCGTGGCCAGCCGCTGGATGTGCGCCACGGCCACCTCCAGCGCCTCCTTGCGCTCGCGCAGGCGGTCGCGGAACTGGTGCAGCAGGCGCGTGAGGATGACCACGCCCGTCAGCATGATCAGCGTGACCAGGTACTGCACGCCATCGGGGGCAGCGTGGAAGTTGGCCGGATCGCGCATCGGCATCCAGGCCACCACCGCGCCGAACACCGCGGCCGCGTACACCGCCACCCCCATCACCTGGCGCGTGGACATGCCGAACATGCCGAACATCAGGATCACCGCCAGCATCAGCGGGGCCATCGGGTGCGCCTCGCCCGACAGCGCGTAGCCCCACGCCGCGCACGCGATGGCGTGCACCATCTGCACCACCGTGAGGGAAGGATCGGCCAGGTCGCGCGTGGCGCCCGTGCGGATCAGCAGGCCCACGATCACGAACCCGACCACGCAGGTGGCCGACCATGCGAACACCCACGGGCTGGCCGGCGCGGCGCCCACCGCCACCGCCAGGTGCAGGCACGCCACGCTGGCGATCATCAGCAGCAGCGCGAAGCCCGCCTGCTGCAGGCGGATGCGCTGCCGGCGGTCGTCGGTCAGCAGCAGCGTGGCGAGCGGCTTGAGCATGGCGGGCGCTGGATCGTCGGGGTCCGCGCCGGGTTCACATGCCCGCGTAGTTCGGGCCGCCGCCGCCCTCCGGCGTCACCCACACGATGTTCTGCGTGGGATCCTTGATGTCGCAGGTCTTGCAGTGCACGCAGTTCTGCGCGTTGATCTGCAGCCGCTCGCCGCCGCCGTCGGCCGGTACGAACTCGTACACGCCCGCGGGGCAGTAGCGCGCCTCGGGGCCCGCGTACCTGGCGAGGTTCACCTGCACCGGCACGCTCGGGTCCTTCAGCGTGAGGTGCACCGGCTGGTCTTCCGCGTGGTTGGTGTTGCTGATGAACACCGAGCTCAGGCGGTCGAACGTGAGCTTGCCGTCCGGCTTGGGGTAGGCGATCTTCGGGCACTGGTCGGCCGGCTTCAGCGCCTCGTGGTCGAACTTCGAGTTGCGCAGCGTCCACGGCGGGCTGGCGACGCCCAGCTTGGGCAGCAGCCACTGCTCGATGCCGGTCATCACGTTGCCCACCAGCTTGCCCTTCTTGAACCACAGCTTGAAGTTGCGGGTGCGCAGCAGCTCGGTGTGCAGCCAGCTCTTCTCGAAGGCCTGCGGGTAGGCCTGCAGCTCGTCGTTCTGGCGGCCGCCCGCCAGCGCGTCGAACGCGGCCTCGGCGGCCAGCATGCCGGTCTTGATGGCCGCGTGGCTGCCCTTGATGCGCGACGCGTTGAGCGTGCCCGCGTCGCAGCCCACCAGCACGCCGCCCGGGAACGCCAGCTTGGGCAGCGACTGCAGCCCGCCGTTGTTGATGGCGCGCGCACCGTAGCCGATGCGCTTGCCGCCCTCGATGTGCGCGCGGATGGCCGGGTGCGTCTTCCAGCGCTGCATCTCCTCGAACGGGCTCATCCAGGGGTTCTGGTAGTCCAGGCCCAGCACGTAGCCCAGCGTGACCTTGTTGCCTTCCAGGTGGTAGAGGAAGCCGCCGCCGAACGAATCGTCGTTCAGCGGCCAGCCAGCGGTGTGCAGCACGTGGCCGGGCCTGGCCTTGTCCGCCGGGATCTCCCACAGCTCCTTGACGCCGATGGCCCACGACTGCGGATCCCGGCCCTCGTCCAGCTTGTACTTGGCGATCAGGCGGCGGCCCAGGTGGCCGCGCGCGCCTTCGGCGAAGACGGTGTACTTGCCCACCAGCTCCATGCCCAGTTGGAAGTCGTCCTTGGGCGCGCCGTCGCGCCCCACGCCCATGTTGCCGGTGGCGACGCCGCGCACGGCGCCGCTCTCGTCGTACAGCACCTCCGCGGCCGTGAAGCCGGGGAAGATCTCGACGCCCAGCGCCTCGGCCTGCTCGCCCAGCCACTTCACCACCGCGCCCAGCGCGACGACGTAGTTGCCCTCGTTGTGGAAGCAGTCGGGGATCAGCCACGCCGGCGTGGCGCGATGGCCGGTCTCGGACAGGAACAGGATCTCGTCGCCCGTGACGGGCTGGTTGAGCGGCGCGCCGTCGGCTTTCCAGTTCGGCAGCAGCTCAGTGATGGCCCGCGGGTCCATCACGGCGCCGGAGAGCGTGTGGGCGCCGGGCTCCGAGCCCTTCTCCAGCACCACCACCGATACCTCGCGCCCCTTCTCCGCGGCCAGCTGCTTCAGGCGGATGGCTGCCGCGAGGCCGGCCGGCCCGCCACCCACGATCACGACGTCGTATTCCATCGATTCGCGCGGGCCGTACTGGTCGAGAAGTTCTTGCGGGGTCATGCGGGCGGTCTCCAGGGGGAAGGGCGGCGACGGCGATTCTACGGGCCGCTCGCCGCACAAAAGCACGATCGTTCTATTTTGGGCGCCCGCCTCTATGGCGCGACGAGAGGATGCGCTGTTCTCCGACAAGGAACGGGGCAGGGTGCGTGATATTGTCATCGCCAACCCGATCGGCCACGTGGGCCGATAGCCTGATATTGGAGCGAGAACGACATGAGCATGCAGATCGACCTGGCCGGCCGCGTGGCGCTGGTCACCGGCGCCTCCAGCGGCCTGGGCGAGCAGTTCGCCCGCACGCTGGCCAACGCGGGCGCCGCCGTGGTGCTGGCCGCCCGCCGCATCGAGCGCCTGAAGACGCTGCGCGCCGAGATCGAGGCCAACGGCGGCGACGCCCACGTGGTGGCGCTGGACGTCACCGACACCGACAGCATCAAGGCCGCGGTGGCCCACGCCGAGACCGAGATGGGCACGCTGGACATCCTGGTCAACAACTCCGGCGTCAGCACCACGCAGAAGCTCACGGACGTCGAGCCCGAGGACTACGACTACGTCTTCGACACCAACACCCGCGGCGCCTTCTTCGTGGCGCAGGAAGTGGGCAAGCGCATGATCGCCCGCTCGCGCGGCGCGGCGCCCGGATCGTTCGTGGGCGGGCGCATCGTCAACGTCGCCTCCATGGCGGGCCTGCGGCCGCTGCCGCAGATCGGCGTGTACGCCATGAGCAAGGCGGCCGTGGTGCACATGACCCGCGCCATGGCGCAGGAATGGGGCCGCTACGGCATCAACGTCAACGCCCTGTGCCCGGGCTACATCGACACCGAGATCAACCACCACCACTGGTCCACGGACGCCGGCCAGAAGCTGGTGCAGATGCTGCCCCGCAAGCGCGTGGGCAAGCCGTCCGACCTGGACAGCGCCCTGCTGATGCTGTGCGCCAACGAGAGCCATTTCATCAATGGCGCCGTGCTGCAGGCCGACGACGGGTTCGGCATCTGACCACCGCGCCATCGGGACCTTCCCGCTGAGGGCATTCCCCAGCGGGGCGCGCGCGCCCCTCCTGGCGCACCATCGCGCCCAGCCCGGGGCCGCCCCGGTCCTGGAGGCGTGAATGACCCGTTCCCCCGAAGCGCCGGCGCGCTGCCTGACCATCCCGGCCAACCGTCGCCGCGCGTCGCTCTCGTTCCGGTGCCAGGCGGCGTCGCCGGCCGATGCCCCGGACGGCGGGTCGCCGGCCCTCCAGGTGCAGGTGCTGTCACGAAGCGGGGCGCTGCTGGCCACGCTGCCCGTGGCCACGCGGGACGATGGCGGCAGCGGGCGTGAGCACCGCACCATCAACCTGGACGACTTCATCGGGTGCACGGTGACGCTGCGCTTCCTCCGGCATGGCGCGCCGTCGTCGCCCCCGGCCCTGCACGTGGAGGACCTGACGCTGACCGTGCAATGAGTGCGGCGCTTCGCGCTCAGTCGGCGGACCGTACCTGATCGCGCCCGCCCGCCTTGCACGCATACAGCGCCTGGTCCGCGCGCGCCAGCGCGTCGGCCACCCGTTCCTCCGCGCGGCACCACGACAGGCCCAGGCTCATCGTCACGTGCATGCCGGGCGCGATGGCGGCCCAGTGGTGGTCGCGGATGCCCACGCGCAGCCGCTCGGCCACCTCCAGCGCCTTCGGCAGCGCCAGGCCGGACGCGAACGCCACCACGAACTCCTCGCCGCCGAAGCGCGCCACCAGGTCGTCGGGGCGCGTGAACTGGCGCAGCAGGGCGCCGATGGCCCGCAGCACCGCGTCGCCGGTGGCGTGCGAGAACGTGTCGTTGATGCGCTTGAAATGGTCGACGTCGCCCAGCATCAGCACCACGCCCGTGCGGCCCGCGCGCAGGTCCTGCACGCGCAGGTCGAACATGCGGCGGTTGGCCAGGCCCGTCAGCGGATCCTCCAGCGCCTGGCGCTTCAGCTCGCCCGCCTCGTCGGCCAGGCGCGTGACGCTCTGCTCCAGCTGCGCGTTGCGCAGGCGCAGCAGCTCGGCCTCGACGCGGCTGCGCTCGATCTCCACGCGCGCCATCAGCGCCTGCGCGCGCAGGGCGGCGCGGGATTTCTGCAGCGTGTCGCGGATCTCGGCGTGGCGCTTGAAGCTGTCCAGGGCGGAGCGCCAGCGCTGCTGCGCCTCCTGCAGGCGGCTGTTCTCCAGGTAGGCCAGCTCCAGCTCGCGCTGGTCGCTGCCCTGCGTGATCAGCTCGAGGGCCAGCGCGATGTGCGCGCCCGCCGCCTTGAACTGCCCGCCCAGGCGCTCCACCTCGGCCAGCCGCATTTCCAGCGGCCCGCGCTTGAGCTGGTTGCCCGAGGCGCCCACCGCGTCGATGCCCACGCGCAGCACGTCGCGGGCCTCCTCCAGCGCGCCCGCCTTGATCAGGCTGCCGGCGCAGGTCTCGGCGCGGAAGGGCACCAGGTCCAGCCGGCCGGCGGCGATGTCGGTGGCCATGTGCGCGCGCAGCCCGGCGATGGCGGCCAGGTGCGCGTCGCTGCCGGGCGTGCGCTCCTCGCGCTCCATGCGGTACGCCAGCAGGTGGCCGATGGCCAGCGAGCGGATCGAGTCGGACTCGGGCAGCGTGCGCGCGAACACCACCGACGTCTCGCCGGCCTGCACCGCGCGCTCCAGGTCGCCCAGCACCTGGTAGCTGGCCGCGGCGTTCAGCCAGAAGATGCCCTGGTCGCGCGGCGCATCCGCCAGCCGCGGCAGCAGTTGCACGGCGCGCTCCAGCAGGTCCAGCGACGCCGGGGCGTCGCCCATCTGCGCCAGGATCAGCGCGACGATGGACAGCGCGCGCACCAGCCGCGGCCAGGCCTGCGCCTGCTCGAAGGCGGCGATGGCCTTGTAGCCGGCCAGCATGCCTTCCTTCAGCCGTCCCGCGTGCTCGTGGCTGACGGCGCGCAGGTGCCAGCCCACGCCCACCTGGAAGGCATCGCCGGTGGCTTCGATCAAAGGCCAGGCCCGTTCCGACAGGGCGAGGCCCTGCTCGCCCTGGCCGCCCAGGATCAGGGCCTCGATGCGGCGGAGGGCGTCCGCGGCATCGGCGGGCAGTGGCGGCTCCGAGGCCTCGGGCGCGGGCGCGGGCGTGTGCGCGGGCTGCGGCGCGCGCGGGGCCGCGGGCGCGGCAGCCGCCTGCAGCGCGCCCGCCATGTGCGCGAACGCGCTGCCCGCGGGGGCATCGTCGGCGTCGCCGTCGTGCCGGAAGGCGCGATCGTCATCCGGTTCGGCGTGGCGGGGCGCGGCGGGGTTCGTGGGCATCGTGCGGAGGCAGGGCAACGCGAGGGGCGGGCTACCCGCCGCTGAGCAAGCGGTGGACCAGCTCGGGCGTGGTGGCCGCGCCCACCTTGCGCATCAGCCGCGCGCGGTAAACGTCCACGGTGCGAGGGCTGACGCCCAGGCGCTTGCCGATGAGCTTGCTGGTGAGGCCCTCGATCAGCAGCGCGGCGATCTCACGCTCGCGGCCGGTGAAGTCCTGCTTGACCACGCGGTGCGACGACAGGTCCTCGAAGCTCCAGATGCCGGAGGCGTGCGGGTCCGCCGCGTCGAACGCGCGGCCGCTGACGTGGCACCAGAACAGCTCGCCGTCCAGGCGCCGCATGATGCGGTCGTCGGCGTAGCGGCCGTCCGCGTCCAGGCTGGCCACGATGCGCTCGCCGGTGCGCTCGTACTCGCCCTGCGTCGGGTACAGCGTCCGGAACGACTGGCCCAGCAGCAGGTCGCGCGACGTCTTGAACATCGCCTGCACGGCGCGGTTGCAATCCACGATCAGCCGGTTGCGCGACAGCACCAGGCCGATGGGGGCGAGCTCGAACGCGGTGCGGTAGTCGAAGGCGATGTCGGCGGCCGACGACGGCGCGTGCGGGGGCAGCGGGGTCAGGGGCATGGGAGCGGGGCGGGGCGGGGCGTGGGCGCGGGTGCGGTCGGACGTCGCGTGGTCAGAGCAGGGCGTAGGTGGTGGTGGCGTGCGCGCAGATCTGGCCGTCGGGCAGCACCAGCCGCACCTCGCCGAACACCAGGCTGCGGCCGCCCTTCAGCAGCCGCGCGTCCACGACCACGGCGGGCAGCGCCGCGGGCACCGGGCGCAGGAAGCTGGTCTGCAGCTGGACCGTGGTCATCGGCTTGAAGCCGCCCAGGCGGTGGCTCACGGCCAGCACCATCGCGGTGTCCGCCGCGGCCATCAGCGTCTGGCCGCACAGCACGCCGCCGCCGTGCACGTGCCGGGCGGTGACGGGCAGCACCAGCTGCACGCCGTCGTCGGTGGTGCCGGTCACGCGCAGGTCCAGCGCCTGCACCCAGGGCGCGAACATCTCGGCCAGCAGCGCCTGCAGCGCGGTCACGTCCATCCGTCGTCTCCTGGTCTCGTCACCCTCCGGCCACCCGTGCGTGCGCGGGCACCTTAGGCAATTCTACGTAACGACTACGTAATGCCGTACGTAGTACCCTCGGCGCACCGCGTGCAGCCTGTCACGCCAGACCCCAGGAGCGTTCATGAACAAGGTCTATCCCAGCGCCGCGGCGGCGCTGCAGGACATCGTGCGCGACGGCCAGTTGCTGGCCGTCGGCGGCTTCGGCCTCTGCGGCATCCCCGAGGCCCTCATCGACGCGCTGCAGGCCTCCGGCAAGAAGGACCTCACCGTCATCTCCAACAACGCGGGCGTCGACGGCTTCGGCCTCGGCAAGCTGCTGGCCACGCGCCAGATCCGCAAGATGATCAGCAGCTACGTGGGCGAGAACAAGGAGTTCGAGCGCCAGTACCTGGCCGGCGAGCTCGAGCTGGAGTTCACGCCGCAGGGCACGCTCGCCGAGAAGCTGCGCGCCGGCGGCGCCGGCATCCCCGCCTTCTTCACCAAGACCGGCGTGGGCACCATCGTGGCCGAAGGCAAGGAGGAACGCGAGTTCGACGGCGAGCGCTACGTGATGGAGCGCTCGCTCAAGCCCGATGTCTCGCTGGTGAAGGCGTGGAAGGCCGACAAGTCGGGCAACCTGATGTTCCGCCGCACCGCGCGCAACTTCAACCCGAACGTCGCGCAGGCCGGGCGGATCACGGTGGTCGAGGTCGAGGAGATCGTCGACACCGGCACCTTCGATCCCGACGCGGTGCACCTGGCGGGCATCTTCGTGCACCGGATCGTGCTGAACGCCACGCCCGAGAAGCGCATCGAGCAGCGCACCGTTCGCGCCAAGGCCGCAGCCTAACATCCCGAATCACCGGACATCAGGAGACAGACGACATGGCCTGGAACCGCGACCAGATGGCAGCCCGCGCCGCGCAGGAACTGCAGGACGGCTTCTACGTCAACCTCGGCATCGGCCTGCCCACGCTCGTCGCCAACCACGTGCCCGCGGGCATGGAGGTGTGGCTGCAGAGCGAGAACGGCCTGCTGGGCATCGGCCCGTTCCCCACCGAGGACGAGGTGGACGCCGACATGATCAACGCCGGCAAGCAGACCGTCACCACGCTGCCCGGCTCCAGCATCTTCAGCAGCGCGGACAGCTTCGGCATGATCCGTGGCGGCAAGATCAACCTGGCCATCCTGGGCGCGATGCAGGTGAGCCAGCACGGCGACCTGGCCAACTGGATGATCCCGGGCAAGATGGTCAAGGGCATGGGCGGCGCGATGGACCTGGTGGCGGGCGTCGGCCGCGTGGTGGTGCTGATGGAGCACGTGGCCACCAAGAAGGACGGCAGCACGGACAAGAAGCTGCTGGAGGCGTGCAACCTGCCGCTGACGGGCGTGGGCGTGGTCAACCGCGTCATCACCGACCTGTGCGTGCTGGACGTGACGCCCGCCGGCCTGAAGCTGGTGGAGCTGGCGCCGGGCGTCACGCGCGAGGAAGTGCAGGAGAAGACGGGGGCAGCGCTGCAGTGATGGCCGCTGCCGACGCTGCTCCGATCGCCTACACGTCGACGTTCATCTTCACGCCGGGCGAGTACGACGACGAGTTCCATCGGCTGGATGCGTCCATCGCGGAGGCGGCGCGTGGCATCCCGGGGTACCTGGGCGAGGAGTCGTGGGAGAACGCGGGGACCGGGCAGGTGAGCAACGTGTACTACTGGGCGTCGTTGGAGGCGTTGCAGGTGTTGATGGATCTGCCGCAGCACCGTATCGCGAAGGCGGCGCAGGCGAGGTGGCTGAAGGGGTACCGGGTGGAGGTATCGGCGGTGCTTCGTTCCTACGGGGTTTCGAGGTTGGTCTAGAGGGACGACCGCTTCGCTCGTTTGGACGTCCGTGCTTGCGGCAGGTCGGGCCGGGGTCAGAGGGACGAACGCTTCGCTCGTTTGGACGACCGTGCTTGCGGCAGGTCGGGCCGGGACCTGCTCCTCCGTCGCGACGTGGATTCCAACTTTTCCGCTGACGCGGAAAAGTCGCGGGCTTTCGCTGAGATTCTTCCGCGCGGCGTCGCGTTGGTCGCGCTCGGAGACTCCGTTGGCGGCGCCGCGATGCCCGCGGGATCCCGTCGCAACTCCGGCTCAGGTCCCAACCCAACCTGCCACCCAACGGGCGGACCCCAGGGGAAGAAAAGACATTCCCCCACTTTGATAGTCATACACGAAATGCCCGCCCCCAACCGGGGCCGGCCATTTCGCTGGCGCCACGTCCGTGGCCTGCGGGTTGGCTTTTTCGCGCGCTCCAACATTCGCCGCTGGTCGCCACGGATGCGACGCGAGCGGCGCCGCCGGCCCCGTTTGGGGGCGGCGGTGACGTGTATGTCCTCACCCAAGCCGTCGATGATTTCCCTGCCAAC
>OUNM010868887.1_pt1 | contig 135648 bp, 132 predicted proteins | sample 1769961 | NCBI WGS metagenome assembly OUNM01 (sample SAMEA3914820, study PRJEB12502) | metagenome | biome: forest; material: soil | place: USA | collected 2012-03-12 | depth 0.3 m
GACCTGGCTGACGATGCGCTGACAGATGTTCATCAGCTGCTGATTGTCACGGAAACGGACATTGGTCAGCTGGACCTTGCCGCCAACTTCGATGAACACACGCTGGGCGCCGTTGACCATGATGTCGGCGATGTCGTCGCGCGCCAGCAGCGGCTCAAGCGGACCGTAACCCAGGACGTCGTTGATGATGTCCTGGACCAGGTTGTCCTGCTCGGCCACCGACATCGACACGTTCTTGATCGCCACCAGTTCGGCGACGATGTCGCGGATTTCCTCGGCGGCGGCCTTGTGATTGAGCTGGGCCAGTTGGCTCAGGTCAATGGTGTTGAGCAGGGCGTTGAAGATTGCCGTCTTGGTGGCGTGGTAGTAGTCCGACTGCTCACGGACGATCTCGGTGACCGCCTGAGCCTTGTGCATCTGCTCAAGGCCGGCGGCGAGCTTCGGCTGGTCGCTCTGGCGGCGCTGCGGGCCTTCGGTGCGCTTTTCAGGCTCCGGAGGCGCCTTGGCGGCGGCGTTGGGGCGGTTCTCGGCGGTCTGGGGACGGGTGGCAATGTCCGACGATCCGGCGGCGGCGGCCGGTGGCGGCGGGGCGCCACCGATCTTCTGCAGCGGGGCCTGGCCGGCCGCGGGCGGCTGGCTCAGCGCCTGCGGGCGAACCTCGCGCGCCGCCTCAGCCGGACGGGCCGGGGCGGGCGCTTGGTTGGAATCTGTCGGACGTTTGCCAAACACCGGTTATGCCTCACTTCTTGAAGAGGCTGGACAGGAAGGACGTACCGCCTTTTTTGGCAGCTGTGGCCGGAGTGCGGCCGGTAATCGTGGCCGTCAGGACGTTCAAGGCGTCGTTGACCTTGCCATTGGGCTGGACGTCGGCGACCATCTGGCCGTTATTGGCGGCCGTGCCGAACAGCTTGGCGTCGAACGGGATGAGGCAGACCGGCTCGATGCCCAGGGCGGCGGTGAAGTCCTTGACCGGAATTTCCGGACGTCCCGGCGTATCCGTCTGGTTCAGCACCAGGCGCGGCGCCGAATCGTTGGGCCGGGCGTGCTTTAACAGGTCGATGATATTCTTGGCGTTGCGCAGGCTGGCCAGATCGGGCGTGGCGACGATGATGACGTCGTCGGCGGTGATCAGGTTCTGCTTGACCCATGGCGTCCAGGTGTGCGGCAGGTCCATGATGATGAAGGGGGCGGCGGCGCGAACCTTGCGCGACACTTCCTCATAGGCTTCGTTGCCGGCGGTGTAGTCCTGATCCAGCGCCGCCGGTGACGAGAACAGCGACAGCCGCTCGGTGCACTTGGTCAGCATGCGGTCAAGCAGCACGGCGTCGAGGCGGTCCGGCTCGTTCAGCGCATCGGCGATGCCGTGCGGCGGATCCTGGTTGAAGTCGAGGCCGGCGGTACCGAACGGCAGGTCGTAATCGACGATGACCGTATTGGCCTGCATCTGCTCGCTGAGATTATAGGCGAAGTTGTGGGCGACCGAGGACGAGCCGGCGCCGCCACGGGCGCCGATGAAGGCAACAGCGCGGCCGACGAACGGCGTTTCCGGGTCGTTGAACAGCGAGGCGATGGTCTTGATCAGGGCCAGCGGGCCGAGTGGCGCGACCATGTATTCCGACACGCCCTGGCGGATCAGCTCGCGGTACAGCGAGATGTCATTGTGGGCGCCGATGACGATGACCTTGGTCGCGGCGTCGCAGACCTCGGCCAATTGACCCAGTTGATCGAGCAGGTCGCGGCCGCGGGCCGAGCTTTCGACGATGACCAGAGACGGTGTCGGCTCGTGCTTATAGGCATCGATGGCCTCGAAGATGCCACCGCGACGGACCAGGCACTGGGCGCGCGTCATGCGGCGGTCCAGGGCGGCGGTGTCGCAGGCCTGAAGCGTGGATTCGCTGTCCGGGAAGAAGTGGATGCCGATGCGCGGGATCGAAATGATGCCGATGTCTTCGTCGGAGATAAAGGTACCGTGGCTGGCGCCGGCATCTACCGCCGCGGCGGCCTGAGTGGCGAAGGAGACATTGTTGAGCGACGGCGCGGCCGTGGGCGCGGCGGCTGAGAGAGCTTGCGCCTTTACCGGCGACGGCTCCAGATCGTCCTCGTCGGCGAACGGATCGCTGACCAGGGCGGCATCCTCCGAATAAGGCGCCGCGAAAGGCTCATCCAGATCGTAGGTGTCCGTGGCAAAGGCCGAGGGCGCAAACGGATCGGGCTCCGCCGGCTTGGCAGCGGGATGATAGTCGGTGACGAACTCGTCTTCTTCGTCATCGAACTGATCGAACGGGTCCTGGGACTTAGGCGTGGAAGACATGGCTGGTCCTGGCGGTTCTATTTGATGGCGTCGGAGACGTTGCCCTTGGCATTATCGTCGATGTCGGCCGAGGTGATCTTGCCGGTACGATATTTGCCTAAGACATCCGACTTGCGGCCGGCATCAGCCGGATCCGCGGAATGAGGATGGTCGAGGTCGCGCGGATCGGCGACCTGCGCGGCGAGGTTTGCCGTCACATCGCAGCCGAAATTGGCATAGGGCTGGTTGGCAGCCGTCGCGGCGACGTTTTCCCACGATTGGTTGCACTTCAGCGCCTTGGCGCGGTAGCTGATGACATTGACCGTGACGATGTCGTTGGCTTGGCCCTGATCGCTGCGCAGCGCCAGGTCCTTGGCGTCGACGTCGTGGGCGACAAGGTAGGCAGCCATGGTCCGTCCGGCATTGATCGAAGCGGGATCGCCGGCGGTGACGATTTCGACGTCGATCGGATTACCCGCCGTCCAGGCGGCGCGCGATGCGACGCCATCCAGCGCCCGACGCTGATTGTCGGACGGATATTGTTCGACGCGGAAGTTGAGCACGCTGGTTTGGGTTTCAGCGCTCATGGCGTACTGCTCGGTCGGCAGAACCGGGTCCGGACGTGGATCGGCGTGGCCGATGAGGTCGCCCGAACCGGCGCAGGCCGAAAGCATGACCATGCCGGCCAGACCGGTAAACGCCGAAAGCTTTTTGACGAGGTGGGGGCTCATGACAGGGCTCCTATTCGATCACGTAGCCGACCAGGCCGGTATAGGCCGGCGGGGGCGGAGCGCTGGCGGGCGTGCCGGTCTTGGCGCGGATCACCTTGTTGAGGCGGCCCATGAAGACGGTTGAGGCATCGCTGGCCATCTGCAGGTTATCAGCCGGGGTTTGCTGCGCGTTGGGATCGGTGGGCGAGACGATGTACGGCGTGACGATGACCACCAGTTCGGTCTCGTCAGACAGGAAGTCGCGCGAGCGGAAGAGGGCGCCGATGATCGGCAGGCTGGTCAGGCCGGGCAGCGAGTCCACCGTCTGCTTGTATTTCGATTGCAACAGGCCGGCGATCATCAGCGACGAACCCGACTGCATCTCTACCGTCGTTTCGGCGCGGCGAACGTCGAGCGCCGGGATGGTGAAGGTATTGCTCAGCGTGAATGAGCCGGTATTGGTCAGTTCCGAGACTTCGGTCGACAGGCGCAGCGAAATGCGGCCATTCGACAACACGACTGGCGTGAAGCCGAGGCCGACACCGAAGGGCTTGAACTCGACCGTGATGCGGCCTTGGTTGTCCTGACCGACCGGGACCGGGAACTCGCCGCCCGCCAGGAACTTGGCGGATTCGCCGGAGACCGCCGTCAGGTCTGGCTCGGCCAGGGTCCGCGCCAGGCCGGCGCGCTCAAAGGCCTGCAAGCAGGCGGAGTTGCTGGTGCCGGTTTCCGTGTAGCACAGGCCGTTGCCGCCGTAATACTGGCCATTGGTGCCAAAGGTATTGTCGCGGCTGAAGGTATAGGAATGCGTGCCGGCATTATAGGTGACGGCGGTCGACAGACCCAGCTGCTTGATGCTCGAGCGGTTGACCTCGACGATGCGCACCTTGAGCGCGACCTGGTCCTTGCCGGCGATGGTCATCAGGTTGACGACGTTTTCCGGCTTGTCGACGAAGGTCTGAGCCAGGCGCAGCACTTGGTCGGCCTGGGCGTCGTTTTGGGCCATGCCGCTCAGCACGACGTGACCGTTCAGGCTCTGGACTTCGATGTGGCTGCTCGGGAACAGCTTCTGCACCGTGTCGGCCAGCTCATCGGTCGGCGCGTCGACGCGGATGCTGAGGTTCATGATCTGACGGCCCATGCCGTCGAAGAAGATGGCGTCCGAGACGCCCGGATTGACGCCCATGACGAAAATACGCCGCGGCGTGCGCAACACGGCGTCGGCGACATTGGGGTTCGAGACGAAGACGTCACCGGCATCGGCGGGCAGATCGACGATTGCCGAGCGCCCCTTGGGCAGGTTCAGTACCTGAACCTTGACCGGTGCGGTTTGCGTCTGGATGCGGGTCACCGCCTCTGTGGAAGCCCTGACTGGCATCGTGGCGGGCGTCGCGGCCGATGCCGGCAGATACGGCTTGGGCGCGGCTTGAGCCAGAGAGGCTTGGGTCGTCAGGGCCAGAATGGCGGCCCCAAAGAAGAGGCTGGTGAAGCGGTGTGAGGTCATCGGGATACCACGACTTCGGTTGTGCCGCCGGGGCGGAAGACACGGACGGATTGCTGTTCGCCCTCGGATGTCGAGCCGACGACACCGGACGGACCATTGGTATCAGCGTAGGAGCGCAGCATCAGCGACAGGCTGCCCGACGCCTTGGCGAGCGTCAGTGCTTCGCCGTCGACCGGGGTGACTTCGAGCGTGGCGGTGGCGCCGATGACGCTCGCCTTGTCCTTTTGGGTCTGGACCTGCTGGTCGATCGCCAGGACGCGGATGTTGCGCAGAACGGGTTGCACCGTATCGACCGTGCCGCCACCGCCCTTGGGCGCCTGGTGAGTGGCGATGATGTCGACGCGGTCGCCCGGCAGGATGAAGCCGCCAGCGGTGTTTTCGACGCTGACCTGGACCGCCATGGCGCGCATGCCGGGGGCCAGCATCACGGCCATGAAGCCGCCTTCGTCGGAGCGGACGACTTGAGAGTCGGTGACCGGTGTGTTGGCCAGGATGTCCTGACGCGCGACGCCGCCGATATAGACTTCCTTGGCGCCGGGGGTCAGGGCGCGGTGCGCCAGATCGGAGACACCGGTGGTGACGCTTTGTACGGCGTCGGGTTTGGCATTGACCTTCGGCGCGACGGCGCCTTCGCTGCCGGGGGCGGCGACGCCGGGCTTTTGGCCATCGACGACGAAGGCCGGGTTGATCTTGTCGGCGGGCCAGTCTTGCCAGGTGAGATCGGCGTCCGTCAGGCGCATGCCGGCCTTGATGTCATGCGATGCGATCAGCACGCGCACGGTCGGCGCCGGTGGCGGCGCGGCGACCGACGCCGTGGCTTCGCGAGTGCCCTTGCCTGACATCAGGCTGTGGACGAGGAAAAAGAGCACGATGCCGGCGACCGCCGCTATGCCCAGAACGACGTAACGAGACGTCTTCATTCAACCGGTTCCCTTGAGAGGATGAGGCGCAGACCCACGCGCGCCGAATCCGAATGGACTTCGTTTGGGGTCATGGTGGCTTAAGGTTAGTTAACGTCACCCTAAGAATAAGTGAGGTGACGCGAAAATCTTAAGGACGTGGTTGAGAAGAGGTTAGGATGCCCCCAAAGCCTCAGGGGTATTGTCGACCTTAAAAGCCAAGCAAGGGCAGAAGGTCGCTCTGGCCGATCGCCATCAGGCCGCCGACGCAGATGGCTACACCGTAGGGAATGTCGCCTTTAGGCTCGAGGTGGCGCGTGGCCCAGCCGGGCAGTACCGTGGCATAGCCGGCGAAGATCGGCTGACGCGCGCCCATGAGGCCGAGCGTCAGGGCGCCACCGGCAAGCGCCGTGTAAAGAAGCATGTCGACGCAACCATGAACGCCCAGCCACAATGACGCCGCGGCGATCAGCTTGGCATCGCCGCCGCCCATCAGGCGGAAAGCAAAGAAGACGATGCCCAGCACCAGGCCGGCGCAGCCGAGCGCCAGGTGCAGGCCCATCTGGGAAAAGGTCATATGGCAGGCGAGCGCGACCGGCAGGAAGGCGACGGCCAGAAAGCCGGTCAGCCGGTTGGAAATGGTCATGGAGCGGATGTCGCTGACAGCGGCCCAGACCAGGCAGGCCGGATAGACGAGGGCGAGAATGACCGGGATCAGCACAGCGCAAGCTCCGAGAAGGGGTCTGCCGGTTGTAGGCAAGTATGTTTAAAGTAGCGCTAACGGCGCGGGTTCGCGGAACGGTGTAAGCTCAAGGCTCGACGCGAATGTCTTAGCCGGTACTGGTGACGGCCGTGGAAATCTTCTGGTACATCACGTTGGTGCGGTCCGTGTAATAGGTCACGGCAGAGACAATGACGAGAAAGATAAGCGCCACGATCAGCCCGTATTCGATAGCTGTCGTGCCACTCTCATCTTTCAGGAACCGTGCGATTGTCTTCATGGAAGCACCTGCGTGATGAAAAAGGCCGCAGACCTTGTAAGTCTGCGGCCTGGAGAGGTCGGCCCGAAGGCCGTTGGTCTTTTTTGGCGTGTGCCGGTTAGCCCAGCTTGGCCGAAACCTTCGAGAACGTCGTCGACAGGTTGGTGCCCAGCGTGCCCAGAATGGTGATGATGGCAACAGCGATCAGCGAAGCGATCAGGCCGTATTCGATGGCCGTAGCGCCCGATTCATCCTTGGCGAAGCGATTGAAGAACTTGGTCATGTGAATGTCCTCTGAATAGGTTAGATGTTTTAGCAAGCGATCCATTTTCTCGTCTCGGGGACCTGAGTAAATGGCTCTTTGCTCCCGAACACGAGATCAATTTAGCGCACCTTGATTAATCCCAAGTAAAGAGTGGGGTTTTTTTGAAATTTATCTATGGTTAAATTAGATTTACTGTTAATTTTCGATAACCTTAATTGAAATTAGTCATAGTTGATGCTGAATTAAAATGGAAATGGTGGTGTTAAATCTTCATTCAGCAATTTTAAAGATTTGTTCTTTACCTTCCCGGGTAACCCGCTGCTGACACATTATGTGCTCAATGGCGGCATGACGCGCCTTACGGGCGTGTCTTTATGATTCACGTACGCGCGCGAATGCGCGAGGATGACAGCGATGAAGATTTCCTGGGCCCTGAAGATTGTTGCCGTGGGTGCGCTGGTTCTGGCCACCGCGGGTGCCTCAGAGGCGCAGCCATTGATGGTGGTACGCAATAATATGGTGCGCGTGGCGCTGACCGGATCGGCCGCTTCGGTCATCGTCGGCAATCCGGGCGTTGCCGATGTCAATGTCGTCGATTCCCGCACCATCTATGTTATCGGCCGTGGCTACGGCCAAAGCGCGGTGACGATCCTCGACCGCAACGGCCACGCTATCTACGACAATGAAGTCGTGGTGACCGCCGAGCCTCAGAATGCCGTGACGGTCTATCACGGCAGCAAACCGCAAATCATGCTGTGCGCCCACACCTGCACGGCGGAAGTCGACACCGGTTCGTCCGGTGGCGGCGATAGCGGCGGCTCGGCCGCGCCGGTCATTCCGATGATATCGTCGCCGGCAGCTCCGGCCGGCGCCGTGTCTCCGGGCGCCGCCGTGGCCATTTCTCAATAAGCTTTTAAAGGCTTTAACCGCCTGTTGACCGCGGTTTGTTAGGATAGGGAGCGGAATGATCTTCATTCCGCTCCAGTTGTTTGTATTGCCTCAGCTTTATCAAGACGTGGCTTGCCATCTCTTGAACGAACTGAGGGCTCCAAGCCACTTCCACAGGAACGGACCTTCGGCGCCATGCGGCCTACCGGATCGATCGTCAAAGCCATAGCCTGGGTCAGGCACTTCGCCGCCAACCGCCGGGCGGCGGCGGCGGTCGAGTTTGCCCTGGTGGCCGGGCCCCTCGTCTTTATGATATGCGCCTGCCTCGAGCTCGGCATGATCGTCCTGGTGTCGGCGACGCTCGACAATGCCACCGACCTGATGGCGCGCAATATTCGCACTGGCATCACCACCAGCACCAATACAACGGCGACCCAGTTCAAGCAGTCGATCTGCGACAATATGGGCTGGCTGTCCGCCACCTGCCCGAGCAGCCTGAATGTCGACGTCCAGACCTATCCTTCGTTTGCCGGCGTGGTCCTGACGGATCCGGTGGTCAGCGGCAAGCTGCAGACCTCGACCATGGTGTTCAACACCGGGACCGGGTCGCAGATCGTCATGGTCCGCGCCTACTACGATTGGCCGCTGTTCACGCCCTTCCTCAGTGCCGGCCTGTCGACCCTGTCGAGCGGTGATGCCCTGCTGAGTGCCAAGGTCGTCTTTAGAAACGAGCCCTTCTGATGCTGAGACGTTTGCGCCGGATCCTGACCCTACGCGCCTTCCTGAAGGACAAGCGCGGCGTATCTGCGGTCGAATTCGCCCTGATCGCGCCGGTGCTGATCATGGCTTATCTCGGCATGACCGAATTGACGCTTGGCATGATTGCCTCGCGCCACACCTCGCACCTGGCGGCGACCATCGGCGACCTGGCGTCGCAGTCCGATACGCTGACCGACGCCAATGTCAGTGACCTGTGGTCGATCGGCGCCTCGATGCTTCAGCCGTTCGATACCGGGACCAACCTGAAGATCCGCTTGACCGAAGTGATGATGAACTCGTCGAACCAGGCCATCGTGCAATGGAGCGACGCGTCGAACATGGCGGCCTATACCAAAAATCAGGTACTGTCGGGCATCACGACGTCACAGGTGGCCGTCAACAACTACCTGGTGATGACGGAAGTCGAATACGACTACGCCTCGCCGATCGGCGATTTCCTGCCCGGGACGACGGCGATGAAGGATGTCTTCTATCACCATCCGCGGAACGGCGCGTCGATCAGCCGCGTCTCGTCTTGATCCTCTAAAGCTTTAATTGCCTTCCAGGACGCGCCGGATCAACGACAGCTTGGTTTCGGTCTCTATGCGTTCGTCGACCGGATCGCTGTCGGCAACGATGCCTCCGCCGGCCGCGGCGCGGACCGACCATCGGCCGCCGCTTCGTTCGCAAGCCAGGGTCCGGATCAGCACTGACGAATTCATCGCCCCGGTCGCATCGATGGCGAACAGAGCCCCGCAATAGGGGCCGCGCGGGGCTTCCATGGCCGAGATGACCTTCATTGCCTGAACCTTGGGTGCGCCGCTGACCGACCCCGGCGGCAAGGTGGCCAGTAACAGGTCGGCGGCCGTTTTGCCTTCGGCCAGCCGCGCCACCACGGTCGACACCAGGTGATGGACATTGGCGTAGGATTCCAGGGCATTGAGCGCAGTCACGCGCACGCTGCCGACGATCGCCACCTTGGCCAGATCGTGACGCATCAGATCGACGATCATCAGGTTTTCGGCGCGATCCTTGGCGCTGGCCGAGAGCTCGACTGCCAACGCGACATCTTCGTCCTTCGTGCGACCGCGTGGTCGCGTGCCCTTGATCGGCCGCGTCTCCATTCGGCCTGAACCGTCGATCCGGATGAAGCATTCGGGGCTGTTGGAGACGATGGCGCGATCGCCCAGGCCGACATAGGCACCGAACGGTGCTGGGCCTTTGGCGTGTAGCGCCGCCAGAACGTCGCCGGGTGTCACGTTCTGGCGAAGCCGGCCGCTCCAGCCACGGGCCAGATTGGCCTGGAACAAGTCGCCGGCATGAATTTGACTGACAATGGCAGCAACCTTGTCTTCATGCACCGGGTCCGGCGTTTCCAGACGCAATGGCCCGTCGAGCAGAGCACCCTCGGGCGGGGCGATGTCGCTTGTGTCCCGCCACAGGGCGATCAGCCGGTCGCGCGCGGCTTCGGCAGCCGTCGCATCGCTGCCCCGGCCGATGGCCGTCAGGGTCCGGGTCGCATGGTCGAAGGCCAGGACCGCCGGATAGCGGCGCAGGATCAGTTCCGGCCAGGCCGCGCCGCCTTCGATGCGAAACGGTACGCGCGGCATGGCTTCGAGTCTCAAGCCAAATTCGAACCCGGCAATGCCGATCAGTCCGCCGCTAAAGGGCGGCAAATCATCGTCGGCTGTCGCTCGGGCAAACGCCGTCGCTTTCCGCAAAACCGTTGCGGCGTCATCGCCGGGCGCCAGATCGGCGGCGGCATCGGGTTCGGCCATCAGGTAAGTGTAGCGGCCTTGTAGTCCGCCATCGGAGATCAGCGCCACCGCGCCGTCGTGCCGCGCCCAATCGCAAAGGCGCGCGCCGGGCTCATCCCACGGCAGGTCGAGACGGCTGGCGACAGTTAGTGAGGCCGAAAACGGCAACATTCACAACAACTTGATTCGATATGGCAGGGCCGGAAGATCACAATGCTATGCAGGATTCAGATGTCCTCGTAAAGCGCGGCGCTCTCTTCGCCGCCCTTTTCGGGCCGCACGTCTCAACCCTATGGATGGAGGTCCATGATCTGACTGGAGCGGAAGGCTGGCCTGGCGTCGCACACGCCGCCGCCGTCCGCTCCTTTTTATTGCGCTATCTTTAGCTCGATCACCGGAACGGCGGTTCGTCAAAGGCCCGCAGCTTGCGCGAGTGCAGCTTGGTGCCGAAATCGCGCAGAATACCGACCGTTTCGATGCCGATCTGGATGTGTTCGGCGATCGCCCGCTCATAGAAGTGGTTGGCCTGGCCCGGCAGCTTGAGCTCCCCGTGCAGCGGCTTGTCCGAGACGCAGAGCAGCGTGCCGTAGGGAACGCGGAAGCGATAGCCTTGGGCAGCCAGGGTCGCTGATTCCATGTCGATGGCCACGGCGCGAGACTGCGAGAAGCGTCGCGCGCTCAGCGAATACTTCAGTTCCCAGTTGCGGTCGTCGGTGGTGACCACGGTGCCGGTGCGCAGACGCTTTTTCAGCTCGTCACCATCCTGGCCGGTGATCTTGATGGCTGCGGAATTGAGCGCCAGCTGGACTTCGGCGATCGCCGGGATGGGGATCTCGACGGGCAGCACGTCGTCCATGATGTGGTCGTCGCGCAGATAGGCGTGCGCCAGGACGTAGTCGCCAATGCTTTGCGACGGGCGCAGGCCGCCGCAGTGACCGATCATCAGCCACGAATGCGGGCGCATCACCGCCAGGTGATCGGTAATATTCTTGGCGTTCGACGGGCCGACCCCGATATTGACCAGGCTGATCCCCTGGCGGCCCTTGGCCAGCAGGTGATAGGCCGGCATCTGGAACTTGCGCCAAGGCGAGTTGGCGATCAGCTCTTCCGGATTGGGCGTGTCCTTGGTGATGACGAAATTGCCGCAACACGACAGCGCCGTATAGGGGCTGTTCGGATCCTGCAATTGCGCCAGGGCGTAGGTGACGAAAGCATCGACATAGCGATTATAGTTCGTCATCAGGATGTAGCTTTGGGTGTGCTCCGCCGGCGTGCCGGTATAGTGCTTCAGGCGAGCCAGCGAGAAGTCGGTGCGCAGGCCGTCGAACAGCGACAGGGGGCGGGCACCATCGGCGTCGATAATGTCCATGCCGTCGGCGACTTCGTTGCCGATCAGCGCCAGTTCGGTCGCCGGGAAATGCCGCGTCAGGTCGATCGCCGAGACGCGGTTGAGGTCGAGGCCGGCGCCGTCGAGCACGTAAGGGTAAGGGATTTCCTGATCCGACAGGCTGACCGAACAGTCGGCGCCGTAGTCGCGGATGATCAGGTCGAGCTGTTCTTCGATATAGTCGCCGAACAGGTCGGGCCGCGTTATCGAAGAGGCGTAGATGCCGGGGCGGGAGAAGCGGGCAAAGGCGCGATTGACCTGCGGATGGCGGGTGCCGACGGGCATATGGTCGTCATCGGCATCGGTAATGCCTTTCCACACCACGGTCAGTTTTGGATAGCAGTACCGGCCCTCGGCGCGGGCGGCCTTCGACGGCTTATCGCGATGGTCGAGATAGGCGTGCAGATCGCTCTGCAGATTGGCCACCGAGGCGGCGTAGATGTCCTTGAGTTGCTGGACGATGGCTGAAGCGGAATGGGTCGTCGCTTCCTTTTCTTTCATTGGCTTGTTCATAGGGGGCTTAGGTAACACCGCTCGCCCCGTCCGCCAAGCGCCGGGTGCGTCACATTTTGTGACGATTTCCTTGAATCCTTGGGTATGCGGACGATTTTCTGATCACGTGATCAGAAAGTCACGCCATCAAGCAGATACCGCCATCGGGCGCAGGCCCAGTTCCTGCATCAGGTGAGCGTCGCTGCCGCGTTCCGGGTTGGGCGTCGTCAGCAGCTGATTGCCGACGAAGATCGAATTGGCGCCGGCCAGGAAGCACAGGGCTTGCAGCTCCTCGCTCATCTCGGTGCGGCCGGCTGACAGGCGGACCATCGACTTCGGGCAAACGATGCGCGCCACGGCGACCGTGCGCACGAATTCGAGGCCTGAAATGCCGCCCTCAGCCATGCCCTTTTCACTCAGGGCGCGTTCGCCCAGCGGCGTGCCGGCGACCGCGACCAGGTTGTTGATCGGCAGGCTGTCCGGATGTTTGGGCAGGGTGGCCAACTGATGCAGGAACGAGACGCGGTCCTGGCGGCTTTCGCCCAGCCCCATGATGCCGCCGCAGCACGTCTTCATGCCGGCATCGGCCACGGCTTGCAGCGTGTCGAGGCGCTCCTGATAGGTCCGCGTCGACACCACGTCGGCATAGTATTCCGGCGAGGTGTCGAGGTTGTGGTTGTAATAGTCGAGGCCGGCATCCTTCAGCGTCACCGCCTGATCCGGGCGCAGCATGCCAAGCGTGGCGCAGGTTTCCAGGCCCATAGCCTTAACGCCGCTGATCATCTCGGAAAGCGCCGGCACATCGCGGTCTTTCAGGTCGCGCCACGCCGCGCCCATGCAGAAGCGTTGCGCGCCGCCGTCCTTGGCGGCCTGCGCCGCTTCGAGGACGGCGTCGACCGCCATCAGCTTGGACGCTTTCAGGCCGGTATCAAAATGCGCCGATTGCGAACAATAGCCGCAGTTTTCAGCACAGCCACCGGTCTTGACCGATAGCAACTGCGACAACTGAAGCTCGCTCGGGTCGAAGCTTTCGCGATGGACGCCGGCCGCCTGGAACACCAGTTCCATGAAGGGCAGGTCGAACAGGGCGGCGATCTCGGCCTTGGTCCAGTCGTGGCGAACGATAGCGGTCATCATTGGGTCTCCGTAACACTGCGTCCATGCCATGGCTGTCTTTATCAGCGCAAGTCGCTTTCACGTGTATGGCGTATCATATAAAGATATCTTTATGTCTTTATTGCCTTGCGACGATCGGGCGGCTATAAGCCCGTCATTATCATTGCAACCGGAACCGTTATCATGTCTGCCAAACAGGACTTCATCGTCAGAGACCTTTCGCTCGCTGCCTGGGGCCGCAAGGAGATCGACATCGCCGAAGGCGAAATGCCCGGCTTGATGGCGACTCGCGAGGAATTCGGCAAGGACAAGCCGCTGAAGGGTGCGCGCATCGCCGGCTCGTTGCACATGACGATCCAGACGGCGGTGCTGATCGAAACCCTGCAGGCCCTGGGCGCCGAAGTGCGCTGGGCGTCGTGCAACATTTTCTCGACCCAGGATCACGCCGCCGCGGCGATCGCCGAACGCGGCACGCCGGTCTTCGCCACCAAGGGCGAAACCCTGGAAGAGTACTGGGATTACGCTCACAAGATCTTCGAATGGCACGACGGCGGCTATCCGAACCTGATCCTCGACGACGGCGGCGACGCCACCCTGCTGTGCGTGCTCGGCCCCAAGGCTGAAAAGGACGCGTCGCTCCTCAACAACCCGACCAATGAGGAAGAAGAAGCGCTCTACAAGGTGATGAAGCGCTACCTCACCGAAAAGCCGGGCTTCTATTCGGCCATCCGCGACTCGATCAAGGGCGTGTCCGAAGAAACCACGACCGGTGTCCACCGCCTCTATGCCATGGCGCAAAAGGGCGACCTGCCGTTCCCGGCGATCAACGTCAATGACAGCGTCACCAAGTCGAAGTTCGACAACCTCTATGGCTGCCGTGAAAGCCTGGTCGACGCCATCCGCCGCGCCACCGACGTCATGCTGGCCGGCAAGGTCGCCGTCGTGCTCGGTTACGGCGACGTTGGCAAGGGTTCGGCCGCGAGCTTACGCAACGGCGGTGCCCGCGTTATCGTCACCGAAGTCGATCCGATCTGCGCCCTGCAGGCGGCGATGGAAGGCTATGAGGTGCGCACCGTCGAGGAAGTCGCCAGCGCCGGCGATATCTTCGTCACCTGTACCGGCAACAAGGACGTGCTGCGCCTCGAGCACATGCGCGAGATGAAGCACAACGCTATCGTCTGCAACATCGGCCACTTCGACTCGGAAATTCAGGTCGCGGCGCTGAAGAACTTCAAGTGGGACGAGATCAAGCCTCAAGTTCACCACGTCGAGTTCCCGGACAACAAGAAGATCATCCTGTTGTCGGAAGGCCGCCTGGTCAATCTCGGCAACGCCACCGGCCACCCGTCTTTCGTCATGTCGGCCTCGTTCACCAACCAGACCCTGGCGCAGATCGAACTGTGGACCAACGGCAAGCGCTACGACAAGCAGGTCTATACCCTGCCCAAGCATCTCGATGAAAAGGTCGCCTTGCTGCACCTGGCCAAGCTCGGCGCCAAGTTGACCAAACTCAATGCTGAGCAGGCCGACTATATCGGCGTGCCGGTCGACGGTCCGTTCAAGCCGGACCACTACCGGTACTAAGGTCATCGAAAAGTCCCTCGGCTTTCGGCCTCAGTGTACTTTTCAATGCAAGTTTAAACGGCGGTCCATTGGGCCGCCGTTTTTTCGTGACTAACCGCTTTGGCGCGCCTGCAAGCGCTCGTGGAACTTGGGCGCGGTCGTACTGGCGGCGCGCTCGGCCATGTCGCGGACGCGTTGTTCGGCGCCTTCGATGAGGGCGGGGATCAGATCGGCTTCGGGCAGGTTCTTCCAATATTTCTTCGGCATTTCGGTCTGCATCATCTTCACCTTGAGCCGCGCTGGGTTGAAAATATTGGCAAAATAGGTCCGCCATAGCTCGTCCGTATTGTCGCTGAGCTCGGGGCGGGCGGCGGGTTCGTCACTGGTGTTCAAGGTCTCGCCGTCCCACGCCGCCGAGCCGTTTGGCGTGGCGATCAGCCAGTCCATGTCGGTAAAACGGCGCTGAAAGAACGGCGCAGTGCGGGCGACGATGAAGTGATCGGGCTCGAACCAGGCGACAAAGGTGCGCCGATCAGTTTCGGCCGCCACCTCCTTGAAGCGCACGAAGGCCGTCATCTTGTGACTGTCGCGGCCGACACTGTGCGCCATGCGCCGGGCGCGAGCGACATCGGCATCGCTGGCGATGTCCAGCAGATGCGGCTCACCCTGCAAGCGCCACAGCAGGCGATAGGCGAGATCGAACCGCGCCGGATCGGCGTGGCAGATCAAGCGCTCGGCCAGGTCGAGAAAGGCCTGCGGCACACTCACCGTGCGGCTGATGCGGCCCGGCGTTACGCTTTCCGGCGCGTCGTCGAACAGGCCGGGTTCGGCGCCCGTACACCAGTCGATATCGCGCGGTGAAATCCGATGACGCAACAGGTCGCGCGCGGCGTCGCGCCATTCGTTAAAATCCCCCCGGCCCAGTAATTTGATACGCATTCTACACCTCAATCTCTCGGGCTAACGTCAGTTATAACAAGGCCATCTGCTGTGGCGGTGGCGTGAACATCTCGCGTAGATCGTCGCGATCGATCAGCTTCAGCGGCGTCCAGCCGACGGCGGTGATGAAGGCCTGAACCTTCTTCACCGACACGCGCAGCCTTTTCAGGTCATCGAGTCCCAGCTTGCGAAAGCGCCGCGCGCTGATGACATTATCGACCGTGCGCACACCGAAACCCGGCACGCGCAGCAACAGGTCGCGATCGGCCGTATTGATATCGACCGGAAAGCGGGCGCGATTGGCCAGCGCCCAGGCCAGTTTGGGATCGAGCTGAAGGTCAAGCATGCCGTCGGGCTGCGCCGCGGTGATTTCCCCGATATCGAAACCGTAAAAACGATAGAGCCAATCGGCCTGATACAGGCGATGTTCGCGCACCAGCGGTGGCTGGATCAGCGGCAGGGTCTGTGACGCGTCGGGGATCGGCGAAAACGCCGAATAATAGACGCGCCGCAGCTGATAATTGCCGTAAAGCCCGGCACTGGTCCCCAGAATGGTGGCGTCAGATGCCGTATCGGCGCCGATGATCATCTGCGTGCTTTGGCCGGCCGGGACGAAGCGCCGGACCGTTTTGGTGCGCAGGGTGGGTTCGGATGCCTCGTCGATCTTGGTTTTTAGTTCCCCCATCGAGCGGCGGATATTGGCCGGGTGCTTTTGCGGCGCGAATTTCTCGACGCCGGCATCGGTCGGAAGCTCGATATTGATCGACAGACGATCGGCGAACAGGCCGGCCTCCTCGATCAATTTGGCCGATGCTTCGGGGATGGTTTTGAGGTGGATATAGCCGTGAAACTGATGCTTGACGCGCAGGTCGCGGGCGATCCTGACCATCTGCTCCATGGTGTAATCGGAATTGCGGATGATGCCCGACGACAGGAACAGGCCCTCGATATAGTTGCGGCGATAGAATTCGAGCGTCAGCCAGGTGACTTCCTCGGGCGAAAACCGCGCCCGCTCGACGTTGGACGACGAGCGATTGATGCAATAGGCGCAGTCATAGATGCAGAAATTGGTCATCAGGATCTTGAGCAGCGAAATGCAGCGGCCGTCCGGCGTATAGGCGTGGCAGATGCCGTTGCTGGTCGAGCCAATGCCGCCGCCCCGCGCATCGCGCTTGGTCGTGCCGGACGAGGCGCAACTGGCGTCGTATTTGGCGGCATCCGACAGGATGGCCAGGCGGTGTTTCAGCGGCTTGCTCATAAATGTTCATGATATGTTCTTTTTGGGGTGAGTCAAATGGAGTCTTGCCAAGGGGGGCGATTTGCGCCGAGATGGCGGCATGAACCCGGACCTGATCGTCACCGTTTCCATCGCCTGCAGTTCCCTGACCGAGGCGCAAACCCTGGCCCGGCTGCTGGTCGAGCAGCGCCTGGCTGCCTGCGTGCAGATGTCGCAAATCCGTAGCGTTTTCCGTTGGGAAGGGCAGATAGAGGAGGCCGACGAGGTTCTGCTGACGGCTAAGACCTTGCACGACCGGCTGCCGGCAGTCGAAGTCCTGGTCACGGAACACCACGTCTATCAGGTGCCGGAAATCCTGGCGACCGCCGTTGATTGGGCCAGCGAGCCTTATGTGCGTTGGCTCCACGACGCGCTGAATGGCTAAAGTCTCATGCCAAAAAGTGGATTACCATTTTTTGGAAAAACATGAGGCGCCGGTCAAAAGCCCGGGTTGCGTGAGAGGTTTGCGCCGGCCTATCTTTCGCCACCCAAAGGCGGAGAGACTGCATGGCCGATACCCTCGTTTCCGAACCGCCCATCGTCATTCACGACCGTGAGCAACTGCTCTACACCCTGACCGGGGCGGCAGAGATCGAGCACAATCTGATGTGCTGCTATCTCTACGCCGCCTGGAGTTTGAAGACCGAGCCCGACGACGATGTCGATGCCGAGACGCGTGCGGAAATCACCAAATGGCAGCGCGCCATCGTCCGCATCGCCATCGATGAGATGACGCACCTGGCCCTGGTCGCCAATCTGATGAACGCGGTCGGGGGCGTGGCGCATTTCGGCCGCCCGAACTTCCCGATCGCGCCCGGCATGTTGCCCGCGGAGCTGGTGGTGCGGCTGGCGCCGTTCAATCGCGACACGCTGCAGCACTTCATCTATCTCGAACGGCCGGAGGGCTCGACGGAGCCCGATGCGGCGAGCTTTGTCTGTGAACAGACCTATCAGCGCGGCCAGCATGGTTTGCGCCTGACGCCGGCGGCGCAGGACTACGCCACGGTCGGCCATTTGTATCGTTCGGTCGAGGCGGGATTGAAGGCGTTGGTCGCCAAGCACGGTGAGGGCGGGGTGTTTATCGGCGACCCGGCCTTGCAGGTCGGGTCCGATGTGGTGGCCCTGGACGGTCTGATCGCCATCACTAATCTGGAAACCGCGTGTCAGGCGCTGGAAACCATTGTCGAGCAGGGCGAGGGCGCGTCGGGCCACTCCGAGACGAGCCATTTTCAGCGTTTTGTGGCGGTGCGTGATGCGCTCGACAAGCGTCCGGCGGATTTCAAGCCGGCCCATCCGGCAGCGACCAATCCGGTGATGCGTCACCCCCCATTTCCGGAAGGCCGGGTATGGGTGTCGCGCGAGGATGCTCGTGGCGTCATCGACCTTGGCAATGCCGTCTATAACCACATGCTGCGCTGCCTGTCGCAGGGCTTTGCCGCCACTGATGCTGCTGAAAAGAAGCTGATGATCAACGCCGCCATCGATTTGATGATGGCGGTGGTGCCGCTGGGCCAGGAACTGGCGCGGATGAAGGCCAATGACGAGGACAGCTGCAATGCGGGCTTAAGCTTCGCCACCTTGCGCAATCCGGGCGTGCCGAAAAGCCATCCTAATGTGGTGCGCGGCCTGGGCTTGCGATCGGCCGAGCTGGTCGAGGGCGGGCGGGGACTGGCGCAAACGCCGCGGGTGGCCCGCGCGGTCGAGGCGCTTCGGGTGGTGTCAGAGACTCTGCTGAAGGCGGCCGGTATTGTGCCGCCGCCGGGGGTGGAAAAGCCTGCGCCCGAGCCCTTGGAAAAGACCCATGCACCGGTGGCGGCTGATCCGGGCGCGCCTGAGGTCGTCGAGGGTGAGGATCTGACCCTGGTCGTTAATATGAAGCGCTGCATCCATTCGCGGTATTGCGTGACGGGAGCACCGAAGACCTTCATCGCCAATGTCGAGGGGCCGTGGCTGCATCCGGACGAGAGTGAAGCCGCGCTTCTGGTGCACATCGCCCATGATTGTCCGTCGGGCGCGATCGGCTATCGCGGCAAGGGTGAGATTCCGGATGAGAGTGCACCTCAGGTCAATATGATGCGTGTGCGCGAGAATGGGCCGAACGCCATTCATGCGCCGCTGATCGTGGCGGGGAAGCCGGATGGCTTTCGGGCGACGTTTTGCCGGTGTGGACAGTCGAAGAACAAGCCCTATTGCGACGGCTCGCACCATGAGGCCGGGTTCGAGGCGACGGGTGAGCCGGAGACGATCAGTCTGGACCCTCTGTCTGTCCGGAATGGGCCGTTGCATGTCGATCCGCAAAGGAACGGCCCGTTGAAGATCAGCGGCAACCTGGAAATCTGCGCCGGGACCGGGCGGGTGGTGAAGCGGGTTGAGGGTGCGGTTTTGTGCCGGTGCGGGCATTCAAAGACCAAGCCGTTCTGTGATGGCAGTCACCGGGCGGCGGGGTTTGAGGCTGACGGTGTCTAGACATCGGGGTGCGGGGTCCGCGACCCCGCGTCTTTTCTAACTTCCTTCTCGACCACCGCCCTTTAGGGGCGGATGGATCGAGAAGGAAATAGAGAAGGACTGGGGCCTCAGGCCCCAGATCCCAAAGTTCGACAGCGACGCCCGTTGCCCTCCGCCCCATCCCACGCTAAGTACGCTCATCCGTAACATTGAAGGGCGCATTCATGGTTGAGATCAACGGCACGTGCCCGGACCGCTTCGCCAAGGTCAAGGACCTCTTCGCGGCCAACTTCGCCGATGGCAAGGAGCGCGGCGCGCGCTTTTCCGCGGTCATCGACGGCGAAACCGTCCTCGACATCTGGGCCGGCACGTCGGACCGTGAAGCCACCAAGCCTTTCACCGACACCAGCCTGACGCCGATCTTTTCCACCGGCAAGGCCGTCATGGCGCTGATGGTCGCGCGCCTGGTCGACAAGGGCAAGCTCGACTACGACACCGCCGTCGCGCACTATTGGCCCGAGTTCGGCCAGAACGGCAAATCGCGCATCACGCTCGGCCAACTGATCTCGCATCAGGGCGGCCTGCCGGGCTTCGTCCCGCCGCAAGACCCGTCGATCTGGTTCGACGTCCAGGCCACACTCGACGCCCTGTGCAAACAGGCGCCGTTGTGGACCCCGGGCCAGGGCTCGGGCTATCACCCGGTCGCCGGCGGTTACCTCATCGGCGAAGTCTTCCGCCGCGCCGACGGCCGCTCGCTCGGCACCGCTCTGCGCGAAGACATCGCCCAAAAGTTCGGCCTCGACCTGATGATCGGCACGCCGGACAGCGAAGCCGGACGCATCGCCCAGATGCAAAAGCCGACCTCACCGCCCGACCTTGGCCCCATCGACAAGATCAAGCAGGCGGCCTTCCTCGATCGCGGCTCCGCTCCGGCCGGCCGCGGTTCCGAAGAATGGCGGCGCATGGAAATCCCATCGGCCAATACGCACGGTACCGCGCTGGCCCTGGCGCGCTTCATGGGCGCGGTGGCGACCGGTGGCTTCATCGGCAAGGACCGCGTGATTTCGCTCGGCGCTCTGGGCCAAGCCACCCGCGAACGCGTCTACGGTCAGGACCGCGTCTTGCCGTTCAAACTGTCCTGGGCCGCCGGCTTCCTGCGCAACAAGGGCATCAATATCTACGGCACCAATGAACGCGCCGTCGGCCATAGTGGCTGGGGCGGGTCGTGCGCCATGGCCGATCCCGACAAGAAGCTGAGCGTCGGCTACGTCATGACCAAGCAATCGGCCTATCTGATCGGCGATCCGCGCCCGGTCGGGCTGATCAATGCGCTTTATGAGTGTCTGTAAGTAAGAAACCCCACCACCATTTCGCCCAAGTGGGCTCATGGTCCCCCTCCCCGACAAGCGGGGAGGTGCAAAGGAGCGGTCTTATCTTCCTTGCTCCTCCCCACAAGCGAAGCGCGTTGGGGAGGGGGACCGCGCGTCTTTATAAGACGCGCGGTGGTGGGGTTTCTTACTTTAAGCCTCCATCGGCTTGATCGCCTTTAACCGCCGCCAGGCGCCGAAGGCAAAGACCAGCGCCCCGGCCCAGATACAGGCGAATGACACCCCGCGTGCCAGGCTGAACGGCTCGCCTTCCCACAGGCCGATGAAGAAGGTCAGGGTCGGCCCGATGAACTGCACGAAGCCCATGGTCGACAGGGCGATCCTCCGCGTCGCATAGGCAAACAAAACCAGCGGCAGCACCGTCACCGGCCCAGTCAGCAACAGCCAAAACGCGTTGGTCGGGTGGAAGAAATGCCCTTGCCCGGTGCCTTCGAACCAACCGAGATAGATCACCGCCGGCAGCAGCAGATAGCCGCATTCGACGCACAGCCCGGCCAGCGCATTGACCGCCAACTGCTTCCTCAAAATGCCGTAGCTGCCGAAGGTCAGGGCCAGCAGGATCGCCACCCACGGCACCTGCCCCAAGGCCGCGATCTGGATGGTTACGCCGATGACCGCCAGAGCGATGGCGCCCTTGCCCCATATATCCAGCCGCTCGCGAAACAGCAGGGCGCCGGCCGCCATGCTCATCAGCGGCGTCAGATAGTAGCCCAGCGCGGACTCGACCGTGTGGCCGCTGGTCACCGCCCAGACATAGATTCCCCAGTTGCTGGCGACCAGGATCGAGGTCAGCAGCAGCATCCAGCGCAGGCGCGGCACCTTGTAGATGGCCACCACTTCCGGCCACTGTTTATTGATCATCACCAGGCCGCCGGCCCATAGGGCTGCCCACAAGGAGCGGTGGGCGATGATCTCGATCGCCCCGGCGCCGAAAGCATGGATCGGCAGGTAGAACAACGGCACGATGCCCCAGATGACGTAGCACAGGGCGGCGTACAGCGTGGGTGTGGTGGACGGCTTGGCAGGTGGGGGCGTCATGCGCGGAAGACCCTTGAGCCTCATGCCGAAAAGTGGTCGCCACTTTTCGGATAAACATGAGGCGTTGCAAAGAGATAAAGAAAAAGCCGGCGGAACCCTGGGGTCCCGCCGGCTTGGATGATCACATCATGTGATGATCTCAGGCTTTTACGGTTTCGATGACCCCGCGTTCGTCGAGTAGCTGTGCGATCTGCACAGCATTCAAGGCTGCGCCCTTTCGCAGGTTGTCCGATGCACACCAAAGATTGATACCGTAGGGTACGGTCGGATCGTTGCGAATACGCGAGACATAGGTGTCGAACTCGCCGACGACTTCGATCGGCGTGATATAGCCGCCCGGCTCACGCTTATCGACCACGGCCACGCCCGGGGCTTCGCGCAGGATCTCACGGGCTTCGCGTTCGTCGAGCGGGCTTTCGAACTCGATATTGATCGATTCCGAATGGCCGACGAAGACCGGCACGCGCACGCAGGTGGCGACGACGTCGATGGTCGGATCGAGGATCTTGTGCGTTTCAACGACCATCTTCCACTCTTCCTTGGTGGCGCCGTCGTCCATGAAGACGTCGATGTGTGGAATGACGTTGAAGGCAATCTGCTTGGTGAACTTTTTTGGTTCCTTGTCGCCCAGGCCGTAGATCGCCTTGGTCTGATCCCACAGCTCGTCCATGCCGGCCTTGCCTGCGCCGGCGACCGACTGATAGGTCGAGACGACGACGCGCTTGATCGGCGCGGCGTCGTGCAGCGGCTTCAGCACCACGACCATCTGGATCGTCGAGCAGTTCGGATTGGCGATGATGTTCTTCTTCTTGGCGTCCCAGACGGCGTCCGGGTTCACTTCCGGCACGATCAGCGGCACGTCCGGGTGCATGCGCCAGGCCGACGAATTGTCGATGACGATCGGGCCCAGGGCGCCGATCTTCTCCGACCACGCCTTGGAGACGTCACCGCCGGCGCTCATCAGCACGATGTCGACCTTGGAGAAGTCGAACTGTTCAATGTCCTGGCACTTCAGGGTTTTATTGCCGAAGGAAATCTCGACGCCCTGCGATTTGCGCGAGGCGACCGCGTAAATCTCGCTGATCGGAAATTTCACTTCTTCGAGGATCGCCATCATTTCGCGACCCACGGCGCCGGTGGCGCCGACGACGGCGACCCGATAACCCATAGTAGGCTCCTGGAACAAAAGAAAACGCGGGTACGATATGTACCCGCGCGGCAGATGGCTCTTTTTGTTCCGCTTTACAAGGATAAATTGGCGGAGATCAGGCTTTGGCGGGATTTTGTCCCGCCTTGGCATCTCAACGTCATTGTCTCAGCGCGAGACACCCAGCATTTCCAGCGGGCCGCGGTTGGTGGTGCGCAAAACGTAATCCAGCGCGCCAAACAGGGCTTCCGAGGTGAAGGGCTTCGACAGGTGACCGTCGCCGCCGGCTTCCATGCCGAGGTCGACGGCGTCGTTGGCGTCCATGCCGCTGAGGAACAGGATCGGCGTGTGGGTGAGGGCGAAACCGTCTTCCATCTGGCGGATTTCGCGAACGGCCTGAACGCCGCCCATGACCGGCATCTGCATGTCCATCAACACGGCGTCGTATTCATTGACCTGATAGGCTTCGACGGCTTCGGAGCCGTTCTCGGCGAAATCGACGTCGATGCCGGTGGAAGCCAGCATGAGATCGATCATGCGGCGGTGGGTGGCATTGTCCTCAACGCAAAGCAGTCTCACGCGACGTTTCCCTTTGTTACGAAATGCAACATATGCCCGTTCGTCTTTACCAATTCTAAACGCGGCAGCGAAGCTGTGCATAAGATGGGCCAAAGACAGCGGCTCAACGTTCATATAAATGTGAGCCGCATAAGCGATGAAGACACAGGAAGGCCTTGGTGCATAAGGAAGCGATCATTATCGGCGGTGGGCCGGCCGGTGTGGCAGCGGCGATTTGGCTGACGAAGCTCGGGGTTAACGCCGTCTTACTGGAGGTGGCCGAGGCGCTGGGCGGGCTGCAGCGGCGCAGCCCGTACGAGAACCTGTGGATCCCGGGCGTCCAGGGCAAAACCGGTCAGGATGTGGCTCGCGCCCTGGCCGATCATGCCGCCGCGGTCGGCGTCGACATTCGCCTGGGTTGTAAACTGGAACCTGTGCGGCGCGGATTCGATGCGTGGGTTGTTGGCGACGTTGTCGCGCCCTATCTGGTCATCGCTACCGGCAGTACGCCGCGTACCGGCGAGTTCGTGTCGGCGCAAACGGTCGCCATCGGCCCCGGCGAGCCGATGGAGGCGCTCGACGTCGCGGGTAAGCGCATTGCCATACTCGGTGGCGGCGACAATGCTTTCGACCAGGCGCGCTTCGTCCGTGATCGCGGGGGCAAGGTGACGATCTTCACGCGCAACGGTCCGCGTGCCCAGACGATGTTGCGGGAAATGCTTCCGGACGTGCCCGTGGTCACCGGTTTCACCGCCGATCAGGCCGCGATGACCGTCAATGGCCAATCTTTCGACGCGTTCGGGGTCATGTTCGGCTTTGAAGCGGTGGTGCCGGAAGGGCTAGCACCGGATGTGGACAACGGCTATGTCCGTGTCGATCGCTTCGGCCAGACCAGCCTGCCCGGCGTCTATGCCTGCGGTGAAGTCACCGACTACTGGCATCCTTGCGTGACCACGGCGGCGGCGCACGGCATTCAGGTCGCCCGGCAGATCGCCACGCAACTGTCAAAATAGGCGCCTATGACTGTTACGGACTCCTTACGCAGGTGCAGCATTTTTTTAATATGATTTTGAGTCATCTCAGCTAGAATAGCGGTCCTATACGGGTGGGACGCCGGCACGAACCGGCGGCAGGCAAAGACTGAATGTCCAGTATCAAGAGCGCGTACCGCAACCTTCTCAAGTCCGGGGAGCTCAAGCCCGATCCGGCGCAGAAGGCGGCCATCGATGCGCTGTGCGATTTGCAGAACGCCTTGCAGAACCGTAGTTTAACGGCGCTGTTCGGCGGCGCGCGCGCGGCCGGCCTCTACCTGTGGGGCCCGCCCGGCCGCGGCAAGTCGATGATGATGGACCTGTTCTTCGACAATATCCGCATCGCGCCGAAACAGCGCGTCCACTTCCACGCCTTCATGTCGCAGGTCCACCACCTGATCCGGAAGTGGCGCGAAAGCGACGCCGCCGGCCGCAAGGCGGTGTTCGGCACCCATAAGGGCGACGATCCGATCCCGCCGGTCGCCAAGCTGCTGGCCACCCAGGCGCAACTGCTGTGTTTTGACGAATTCCAGGTCACCGATATCGCCGACGCCATGATCCTTGGCCGGCTGTTCGAGGCTCTGTTCGCGCACAAGGTGGTGCTGGTTGCCACCTCCAACCGCCCGCCCGACGATCTCTATAAGGACGGGCTCAATCGCGACCTGTTCGTGCCCTTCATCACCATGATCAAGACGCGGCTGAAGGTCGTCGAGGTTGCGGGACCGAAGGATTTCCGGCTCGATCGCCTGCGTGGCGCCCAGACCTATTTCTTCCCGACGACTTCGCCCGAGTCGCGCGCCGGTTTCGATGCCCTGTGGCGCGACATGACGCGGCTGAACAGCGAGCGCGAGGCGGCGCTGACGGTCAATGAGCGCAAACTGATCCTCAAGCGCGCCGCCGGCCCCCTGTTGCGTGCCACCTTTGCCGAGCTGTGTGGCGAAGCCAATGGCCCAGCCGATTACCTGGCGATTGCCGAGCGTTTCACCACGGTGTTCATCGAGGACGTGCCGATCCTGTCGCCGACCAACCGCAACGAGGCGCGCCGTTTCGTCACCCTGATCGATGCGCTCTACGAAGCCTCAGCCAAGACGGTCATCCTGGCCGAGGCCGAGCCGGCCAAGCTCTATCCGGCCGGCGACGGCGCCTTTGAATTCGAACGCACCGTGTCACGCCTCGAAGAAATGCGTTCCGACGACTATCTCAGCCGCGGCCATTCACTTTAAGGATTTCGCGCTTTAAGAATCTCATGCGCCTGCTCCAGGTGCAGCCGTTCGACCATCTCGCCATTGACCGGCAAAACGCCGGCTTCTGAACCGTCAAACGCCGCGACCACGGCCTGCGCCCAAGCGGTCTCTGCGTCCGACGGTGAAAAGGCGCGATGGCAGGGCTCGATCTGTGCCGGATGGATCAGCGTCTTGCCGTCGAAGCCCAGGCCGCGGCCGTGGGCGCAATCGGCAGCGAAGCCTTCGGCGTCCTTGAACTGATTATAAACGCCGTCGAGCACGACACGTCCATTGGCGCGGCCATGCAGCACGATCTGGCTAAGGGCGAAGGCGATGTCGGCGCGATCGGACATGGGGCGCGTTTTCAGGTCGCGGCGCAGATCGTTCGGCCCGGCGATCAAACCGGCGACCGGCATGGCGGCGATGTCGCTTAGCTGCGTCACGCCGCGCGCGGTCTCGATCATCGCCCACACCGGCGCGTTCGGCCACACCCCATGAACGGCGCGCAGATCCTCAGGCCCATCGACCTTGGGCACGACGATGCCGTCAAGCGGCAAGGCGTGCAGCGCATAATGAATGGCGTTGAGCGAGCCAGGATGGACGCGCACCATGACTTTCGGGGCGCGAAAACCGCCTTCGCGCAGCACGACGGCGACCAGGGCCACGGCGCTGTCACGCTCGCCGGCGCCGACCGCGTCCTCGAGGTCGAAGATCAGCGCATCGGGCGTAAACTCGCGGGCGCGCGCCACGGCGCGGGCATTGGCGCAGGGGACGAACAGGGCGGAGCGCAGGGTCATGACTTGGTTTTCCGGTATATAAAGTCGAAGGACGGCTGCCAGGTTTTGCCGTTGTCGTCCGAGGTTTCCCCGGCCTGTTCGACACTGCCGTCGGCCAAGGGCGTATAGGTCATGCGCGTCTGCTGAGTCGGATGGCCAGGCTGCGGCCAGACGCCGGTGATTACCATCGACCTGCCGTTGAAACTGCCCGTAAAGTCGGCAAATCCGCCGGCCGATATCCAGGTTTGCCGCCATGCGTTGCGCTCTGGAACGTAAGCGCTGAAACTGCCGCCGGCGCTGCCCTTAAGCGGCATCCAGTTTTCGCGAAGGGCACAGTCAGAATACAGTTTCTCAATCAGACTGTCGGCGACTTTGCGTTGGGGCGCGGCCTTGGGAAACACTTCCCATTTACCGACCCAGAAGTCGAACTGGTGGCTTTGCGGTGTGTCGCATGCGGTCTGCGCCTGCACCGGACCCGCGATCAGGCCGAGCGCGCAAAGGACAAGGGCTGGACGTAACATGAGGCCTCCCTGTGAAAGGGATCGACCATACGCCGAGTGCCGGGGACTGTTAAGCACCAAAACGCCCCACCTCCGCCACAGTCCCGCCACAACAAATCCCTTGTAAACAAGGCCATAGGCGCCCATATTGCTGTCATGGCGGGTGTGCGGGCTTTTCTGCGCGGCGCCTCCTTATTCACAGGGACACCTCAATGTCTGACATTGACACTCAAATTGCCCAGGGTCGTACCAAGACCAAGGCGCAGGATATTCCGCGCGATCCGGGGCTGCGTAACTTCATGCTCGGCATCTATCAGAAGATGGCGCTGGGCCTGCTGGTCACCGGCGCTATGGCCTGGGCGGTCGCTCATAGCCAAACCATGATCAGCCTGATGTATGTGCAAACTGCCCGCGGTATCGAGATGACGGGGGTGGGTTGGGTATTTGCCTTTGCGCCGGTGGTTTTGTCCTTCTTCTCCGGCACAGTCATGCGTGGCTTCAATGTTGCGGCCATGGCCCTGTTCTACTGGGTCTTCGTCGCCATAATGGGCGTGTCGCTGTCATCGATCTTCCTGGCTTACACGGGCAGCGATATTGCTTCGATGTTCTTCTGCACGGCCGCGGCCTTCGGCGCGCTGTCACTTTACGGTTACGCCACCAAGACGAACATGAGCGCCTGGGGCAGCTTCCTGATGGTCGCTGTGATCGGCATCATCATTGCTGGCCTGGTCAATGCCTTCCTGCTGAAGAGCGGCATTATCGACCTCGGTATCTCGATCGTCTGCGTTCTGGTGTTTTCGGCCCTGATCGCCTACCGCACCCAGTGGCTGAAGAACGTCTATTATCAGCTCGAAGGGTCCTATACCGGTCGTGCGGCCATGACCTATTACGGCGCGCTGAACCTGTACATCAGCTTCATCAACCTGTTCCTCAGCCTGCTACGCATCTTCGGCGGCGGCCGTCGTTAAGCGGAACAGACAATCCGATACACGAAACCCCGGATGTACCTCCGGGGTTTTTTGTTTGCGCTACAGCAAATCCAGCTTTGGCTTGTCGAGTACGGCCAATACCGGCCCCAGTTCTCGGCCGCGTTTGAGGATCAGGCCCGCCTGGTTGAACAGGGCAAACGCGCCCTGCTTGCGGCTCAGCGCCGGACGTTTTTCGATGCGGTAGAGCGGTGCCTCGGAAGTGCGGCGAAAGATGTTGAAGGTCACCGCGTCGGACGCCGCATCGATGGCGTAGTCGCGCCAGTCGCCCGAGGCCACCTTGCGTCCGTACAATCTCAGGATCAAGTCCAGTTCCTTGCGATCGAAGAAGACCGGGCCTTTGGTCGAGGCGCCGAAGGCACCGCTGAAATCCTGAACACTCATGGGCGAAACAACCCCGAACAGTAAAATACAGGCCTATTTAGCGCCCATTGCCGGCCGTCGTGCAAGCGAAAAAAGCGTAGCTTTCATGTCACGGTCTAGAAAAATCTTACCTCAAAGTTACCTTATTTTGGCCCAATCGGGGCCGCATCGCCCCCGCATATTGTCATGGTCAGCCAAGACGCTCTGTTCGGTTCCACCCTGAACAGCCCCCCAGCCCCCGGAATCGTCAGGGCGCCTTTGGCTGGCGATGTTTCTTCCCCTGAAACCCAAATTTGGCGTCCTTGCGTTTCCCCTCCCCGCAAGGACGCTTTTTTTGTTTTGGCGAGGCCAAAACGAAAAAAGCTTGTTTATCTTTGGCGTTCAAGCGCCACGCAGGCTTAGCGCGCAGTCGCGCTTGCCGAGCGCTTTGCGCTCGGAGGACCATATTCTGAAACGTCGGTTAAGGCGTTTGTGCCTATTACGCCCACAGCCCTACCGGCGTGCGCGGCATGGGCACGAAGAACGGCAGGTTTTCCAGGCGGTCGAGCCAGGTCAGCACGTGCGGGAAGGGCTCAAGGTCAATGTCACCTTCCGGGGCGTGGGCGATATAGGCATAGGCCGCCATATCGGCGATGGTGGCGCGGTTGCCAACCAGCCATTTGTGCGTGTGAAGGTGCGCTTCCATCACCGCCAGCAGATCCGAGGTGATGGCGTGGCTGGAGAGCTTGCTGGCACCATTATTCAGCACATTGATGCGCCGCGCCATGGCCGGGCCGTACATGATCGGCCCGGACGCCTTGCCAAGCCAGGCGACGATTTCGCCCATCGACTTGGCGTCGCGCGGCAAATAGGTCTCGTCGCCATAGGTCAGAGCCAAATACATCAGGATCGCCGTCGAATCCCAGATGATCGTGCCGCTATCGTCGATTACCGGCACCTGGCCGAACGGGTTCATGGCGATGAAGTCCGGCTGCTTCTGGATTTTGGCGCCGAGATCGACATCGATGCGCTTGAACGGCAGCTCCAGCGCCCGCAGCAGCAGTTCGACGCGATGGGCGTGGCCCGAGGTCGGAAAGCTGTAAAACACAATCGGATGAGCCGGCTTGGACGGCATGGGCTTGGTCGGCATGGCGATGGGCTCCGGCGATTCTCGTCCGTCCTTTTTAGCGGCGCCCGCCGCCTTCGCCAAACAAAAAGCCCCGTGGCGAAACCACGGGGCTTTCGATAGTTAGCAAGAAGCCAGACTTATTCGGCCGCTTCCTTGACCTCGCCGCGGGCGAGGTTGCGCAGCACGTAGGGCATGACGCCGCCGTTCTTGTAGTATTCGAGCTCGGTCGGCGTATCGATGCGGCAACGCACCGGGAAACGGGCCACCTTGCCGTCCGAAGCGCGGAACAGCTCGACGATCAGTTCCTGACGCGGCTGGACGTTTTCCAGGCCACGGATGGTGACGATTTCCTCACCGGTCAGGCCGAGCTTGGCCCAGCCGTCGACCTTGAACTGCAGCGGCAGCACGCCCATGCCGACCAGGTTCGAGCGGTGGATACGCTCGAACGACTCGGCGATTACCGCGCGCACGCCCAGCAGCTTGGTGCCCTTGGCCGCCCAGTCGCGCGACGAGCCGGTGCCGTATTCCTTGCCGGCGAAGATCACCAGGTTACGGCCTTCGGCTTGATAGCGCATGGCCGCGTCATAGATCGACATCACTTCGCTCGACGGGAAGTGCTTGGTGACGCCGCCTTCGATTTCCGGGGTGATCTTGTTGCGGATGCGGATATTGGCGAAGGTGCCGCGCATCATGACTTCGTGGTGGCCGCGGCGGGCGCCGTAGGAGTTGAACTCCGACACCGGCACGTCGTGTTGCGACAGGTAGAGTCCGGCCGGGGCCGACTTCTTGATGTTGCCGGCCGGCGAAATGTGGTCGGTGGTGATCGAGTCGCCGAAGATGCCCAGAACGCGGGCCTCGACGATGTCGGTCACCTTCGACGGCGTCATCGACATGCCTTCGAAATAGGGCGGGTTGGCGACGTAGGTCGAGGTCGGATCCCACGAATAGGTCTGGCCGCCCGACACCTTGATCGCTTGCCAGTGCTTGTCGCCCTTGAAGACGTCGCTATAGCGGCCCTTGAACATGTCCGAGGTCACGTCCTTGGCGGCGATGGCGTCGATCTCTTCCTTGGTCGGCCAGATATCGGCCAGATAGACCGGCTGACCGTCGGTACCGGTGCCCAAAGGCTCGGTCTTCAGGTCGATCTTGGTCGAACCGGCCAGCGCATAGGCAACGACCAGCGGCGGCGAAGCCAGGTAGTTGGCGCGCACGTCGGGCGAGACGCGGCCTTCGAAGTTGCGGTTGCCGGAAATGACCGCCGAAGCGACCAATTCGTGGCTGTTGATCGCCGCCGAAATGGCGTCGGGCAACGGACCGGAATTGCCGATGCAGGTGGTGCAGCCGTAACCGACCAGGTTGAAGCCCAGCGCATCGAGGTCCTTTTGCAGGCCCGACGACGCCAGGTAGTCGGTGACGACCTTGGAGCCAGGCGCCAGCGAGGTCTTGACCCACGGCTTGACCTTCAAACCCTTGGCATTGGCCTTTTGCGCCACCAGACCGGCAGCGATCAGCACGGCCGGGTTGGAGGTATTGGTGCACGAAGTGATGGCGGCGATGACGACGTCACCGTGGCCGATGGTAAAGTCTGAGCCTTCGACGGCGACGCGCTGATCTTCCTGGCCGGCCTTGCCGAAATCGCCCGACAGAGCGGTGGCGAATTCAGACGACACGCCCGACAGCGGCACGCGGTCCTGAGGACGCTTCGGGCCCGCCAGCGACGGCTCAACGGTAGCCAGATCCAGTTCCAGGGCGTCGGTGAACACCGGCTCATGGCCGGCTTCCAGCCACAAGCCTTGCGCCTTGGCATAGGCTTCGACCAGGGCGATGCGCGCGGCGTCGCGGCCCGACTTGGTCAGGAAGTCGATGGTGGCTTGCGACACCGGGAAGAAGCCGCAGGTGGCGCCGTATTCCGGAGCCATGTTGGCGATCGTCGCCTGGTCTTCCAGGGTCAGGCCATGCAGGCCGTCGCCGTAATATTCAACGAACTTGCCGACAACGCCCTTTTTACGGAGCATCTGGGTGATGGTCAGGACCAGGTCAGTGGCGGTCGTGCCTTGTGGCAGGGTGCCCGAAAGCTTGAAGCCGATGACTTCCGGAATCAGCATCGGGATCGGCTGACCCAGCATGGCGGCTTCGGCTTCGATACCGCCGACGCCCCAGCCGAGGACCGACAGGCCGTTGATCATGGTGGTGTGCGAGTCAGTCCCGACGACCGTGTCCGGATAGGCGACTTCGCCGCCGTCGGCGACATTGGTCCACACGGTCTGCGCCAGATATTCGAGATTGACCTGGTGGCAGATGCCGGTGCCGGGGGGCACAACGCGGAAATTGTTGAAGGCCGACGAGCCCCAGCGCAGGAAGTTATAGCGCTCGATATTGCGCTCATATTCGCGATCGACGTTCTTGTCGGCGCTGTCGCCGTGGCCGAAATAATCGACCATGACCGAGTGGTCGATGACCAGGTCGACCGGGTTGAGCGGGTTGATCTTTGCCGGATCAGCGCCCAGCTTGACCATGGCGTCGCGCATGGCAGCCAAATCGACGACCGCCGGCACGCCGGTGAAGTCCTGCATTAGCACGCGCGCGGGGCGGAAGCTGATTTCGTGTTCGACCGAGCCCTTATTGGCCAGCCAGTTGGCGATCGCCTGGATGTCTTCCTTCGACACCGAGACGCCGTCTTCGTTACGCAGGAGGTTTTCCAGCAGCACCTTCAACGATGCCGGAAGGGCGGAAATGCCCTTCAGGCCGTTGGCTTCGGCCGCCTTGAGATCGTAGTAGGTGTAGGATTTGTCGCCGACCGTAAGGGTGGCTTTCGACTTGAAGCTGTCGATAGCTGACATGAGGATCGTGTCCTTCTGTTCGCCGCCTTCACCGCCCCGATGGCGGTCCGTAAAGTCGGGGCCGGCGCGCTTGATACGCAGGGAACACACAGGGTTCCCCACCAGCGCCGCAAGACCCCGAAGGCGGGCGACAAGCCTTCTAAACTTCTTATCGCTTTTCGTCTATGAAGCCTTTGGAGTTCAAAGGATATTTTTATGGTGCTGGCGCTGGCCGTCTCTGGCCTCAGTCTGATGAAAGGCTATAAGCTACTGATTTCGGAATTGAATTTCGAAATCGGCGGTGGCGAGGCAATTAGCCTGACAGGCGAAAACGGCGTCGGTAAAACCACACTTTTGCGCACCCTGGCGGGCTTTGATTCGCCCGAGCGCGGCGAAATTTCCTTTGTTGCGAATGGTTCGCGGCTTGAGATGGAAGACGCCCGCAGCCGCCATGTGCATTTTCTCGGCCATCACGACGCTCTGTCGCCGGCGCGGACGGTGGCGCAGGAACTGGCGTTTCAGGCCGATTATCTTGGCGGCGATGTTGATGCCGCGGTCGCGCCGCTGCGGTTGAAACCGTTGCTCGACCTGGAAACACGTTATTTGTCGGCCGGGCAAAAGCGGCGCCTGTCATGCGCGCGCCTGCTGATGGTGCCGCGTGAGCTATGGCTGCTCGATGAGCCGATGGCGCCGCTGGACGCCGATCATCGCGCCTTGCTGGCCGAGATGATGCAAGGGCATCTGGCGAGTGGCGGGTTGATCATCGCCGCTGTTCACGATCCACTGCCGTTCGAGACGCGTGCCTTGCGCCTGCAACGGCCGGAGGTGGTGGTTGGCTAAGCCCGCGTCAGCTTCTCGTGCTGCCATTGCCTTGGTCCGCCGCGATCTCGGCCTGTCGCTGACTAGGGGCGGCGGTCCGCTCCTGGCCGTCGGCTTCTACATTACCCTGATGGCCATGATCCCGCTGAGTCTCGGCCCCGACAGTGTCGTGCTAAGCCGTATCGCCTCGGGCCTGGCCTGGCTGTGCCTGGCCTTGGCCACCTTGTTGTCGTTGGAACGCTTGTTTGAACGCGACTATGACGATGGAATGTTTGATCTTTTGCGCCTGGGGCCGCTGCCGTTGGAGTGGATTTCCCTGCTAAAGTGTTTGAGCCAATGGCTGGGCACAGGCCTGATCCTGTCGCTGCTGACGCCGCTGGTGATGATCATTCTGGGTGCCGCGCCGGCTATGGCCGGGATCGGTCTGATGTCAGCGCTTTTGGGGTCGCTGAGCTTCGCCTTGATCGGCGGTATCGGTGCCAGCCTAGCGCTTGGCACGCGCAAGGGCGGGGCGCTGATGGCCATTCTGGTGCTGCCGTTTTACGTGCCGCCGGTGATTTTCGGCGCCGGTCTGATGCAGGCCGTGCAATTTCACACCTCGCCGTGGCAGGCCCTGGCGTTTCTGGCAGCCTATGCTCTGTTTGCGCTCGCGGCTGGACCCTTTGCGATGGGGGCTGCATTACGCAGCGCCTTGAGCTAGCTCGCTAAACCTTCTACATCCAACCCATGTTCACCTATCTCGCCAATCCGGAACGTTTCAGCCAGGTCTCGCGGCCGTTGCGCCCGTGGTTGGGCGGTCTGGCGGCGATCCTGTGGCTGTGGGGGCTCTACCTCGCCTTCGCCTCGCCCGAGGACTACCAGCAGGGCGACACCGTGCGGATCATGTACATCCACGTCCCGGCGGCGATTTTCGGCCTGCTGATCTACGCCGCCATGGGCATTGCCAGCTTCTTTGGCCTGATCTTCCGCCACGCCCTGGCCGATGCCGGAGCGAAGGCCGCCGCCCCCATCGGCGCTGCCTTTACCGGTCTGGCTTTGCTGACCGGCTCCTTGTGGGGTAAGCCGATGTGGGGCACGTGGTGGCAGTGGGACGGTCGTATGACGTCGGAGCTGGTGCTGTTCCTGTTTTATGTCGCCTATATCGCCTTGCACGCCTCGATCGAAGACGAGGTCCGCGCCGCCAAATCGGCCGCGATCCTGGCCCTGGTCGGCCTGGTCAACCTGCCGATCGTGCATTTTTCGGTCACCTGGTGGTCCGGTCTGCATCAGCAAAACCGTATCGAGACCACGCCGGACATCCTGTGGCCGCTGTTCATCATGATCGGCGCCTATCTGGTCCTGAGCCTGTGGCTGTTCCTGATCCGGCTGGACAGCGATCTGCTCGGCCGCCGTTATCGCGCGCTGCGCGCGCGCCTGACGATGCATTGAGGAGACCGCCGTGCATCTCGATCTCGACATGGGCAAGTACGCGTTTTTCGTCTGGGGCAGCTATGGCGCGACCTTTTTTGCCCTGGGGAGCCTGATCATCGTGTCTCTGCGCGCCCACGCCGAGCGCCGCAAAAAGCTTGAAGCCCTGCAAGCCGCCCTGGCGGAGGCCAAGAAATGAAACGCATGCTGGCCTTTACCCCATTGGTCATCCTGGCCGGCCTGTTGGCCGTCTTGGCCTGGTACAATTTTCACAAGCGCGAAAAGTACGAACCGATGGCCATGGTCGGCAAGACCGTGCCGACGCTGGCCCTGACCGACCTGCAGGATGGCTCGCCGGCCGAACTCAAGGCGGTTGCCGCGGCCTATGGCCATCCGGTGCTGGTCAATCTCTTCGCCTCGTGGTGCGAGCCGTGCCGCGGCGAAAATCCGTACCTGATGGAGTTGAAGAACAAAGGCGTCACTGTCATCGGCATCGATTCCAAGGACGATGCCAAGAAGGCGCTCGACTTCCTGGCGCAGAACGGCAGCCCCTACGATCGCACCCTGTTCGATCCCGACAATAAGGCCGGGCTTGCGCTTGGCATTTCCGGCTGGCCCGAGACCTTCGTCGTCGCGCCCGATGGCCGTATCACCGACAAGGTCGCCGGTCCGATTGTGCCCGATACCCTGGCCGAGGTCGAAAAGGCTGTCGGGGTGAAGTGAGCCTTAATAATGCGGTGGCTTGGTCACCGGCGTGGCTTCAGAGGCGCTGTCCTCCAGGCCGATCAGTCGTTCGCTCAGGCGCTCCAGGGTGCGGCGCATCTGTTCGATGACCTTCCACTGCTCGGCCAGTTGATCCGACAGTTCGTCGATGGTCTTGGCCTGATGCGCCGTCAGCTCTTCGAGCGCCATCAGCCGGTCGTCATCGGCGCTCATGCCTGGCCCTCGCTGCGGCGGAACGGGTCCGTCGGATAGGTGCCCAGGATTTCCATATTGGTGGCGAAGAAGGCCAGTTCTTCCAGCGCCCGCGCCAGGCCGGGATCGGCAGGCCGGCCTTCGACGTCGCAATAGAAGAAGGTCGAGGCGAAGACGCCGTTCTCGATATAGGATTCGAGCTTGGTCATGTTGACGCCGTTGGTTGCAAACCCGCCCAGCGCCTTGTACAGCGCCGCCGGGATGTTGCGGACGCGGAAGATGAAGGTGGTCATGCACGCCACTTCGGGCTCGGGCGCGATCACCCGGTCCTGGTTGGTTAGCACCAGGAAGCGCGTGGTGTTGTGGCGCGCGTCTTCCATGTTGCGTTTGAGGATTTTCAGGCCGTAGAGTTCGGCGGCGACTTCCGGCGCGATGGCGGCGCGGTCGAGCTGGCGCGTTTCGGCCAGGGCGCGGGCGGCGCCGGCGGTATCGTGGAAAACTTCGGCGGTGATGCCCATCTCGCGCAGCGACTTGCGGCACTGTAACAGCGCCATGGCGTGCGAGGCGGCGACCTTGATGTTTTCGAGCCTGGTCTCCGGCACCGCCATCAGGTTCATCTCGATCGGCAGGAAGCGTTCGCCGATGATTTTCAGGCCTGAATGCGGCAACAGGTGGTGGACGTCCGAAACGCGGCCGGCGACGGAGTTTTCGACCGGAATCATGCCCAGTTCGCAGTCGCCGGAGGCAACGGCGGCAAAGGCCGCCTCAAAGGTCGGAAACGGCGTTGGCACATAGTCGCCAAACCAGCGCTTGGAGGCCTGATGACTGAAGGCACCGGGCTCGCCCTGATAGGCGATTTTGCGAGGTTCGGCGGTAGCAGACATTTCGGGAGCGACTTCCTATCAGAACTATGGCTCCGAACGCTTTAGCGTTCGGCAAGGGCGACTGCCCGCAAAGCCTGCGTGGCGCTTGAACGCCAAACAATCAAAGACCTGCGGCGTTTTGCCACAGCGCGGCTCAATTTTGGCCGCGCGTGGCAAAACCCCGCTTGCGTCTTTGGCGGTAGCGTGTCAGAGAGCCAAACGCAAGAGTGCGCACAAGGAGCGCGCCGAGTCGGGTGGATTCAGACTTGTCGAAGGGTATCTGGGCGATATGAGCGACGATTTGACGTTAAACAAGATTCTCGGTGCGTGCCTGGTCACCGGCTTGGTGATCATGGGAGTCCGCATCGGTTCCGACGCCATTTACGGCCAAAAGGTTCCCTCCAAGCCCGGCTACGCCATCGAAGTCGCCGACACCGGCGAAGCGGGCGCTGCGGCCGTGGTTGATACGCCGCCGGATTGGGGCACCGTCCTGGCCAGCGCCAATGTCGATGCCGGCTCCAAGACTTTCGTCAAGTGCCAGGCCTGTCACAACAATACGCAAGGCGGTCCTAACCAGACCGGCCCGAACCTGTTCGGCGTCGTTGGCCGTCCGACCGCTTCGCATCCAGGCTTCGACTATTCCGACGGCATGAAGGATCATGCCAAGGACAGCCCGAACTGGACCTATGACCAGCTCTACATGTTCCTGGGCGGTCCGCAAAAGTGGGTCAAGGGCACCAAGATGACCTTCGTCGGCATCAAGAAGCCGCAGGACCGGATCGACCTGATCGCCTATCTGCGCTCGCAGGGTTCGACCGGCTACGCCATTCCGGCGCCGGATCCCAAGCGGGCCGCGGGTGCCGCAGCCGCCGGTTCGGCTTCGACCTCGGCGGCGCCGGGCGCACCGGCCACGGCTGGCGCTGCGGTTTCGGCCTCGTCGGCCGCCGCCGATTCGACCGCCCCCGGCAACAAGACGCCGGCGCCCAAGGCCGCGACCAGCGCAAGCGCTGTCAGCCACTAATTCGGCTCATGAGATTACGAAAAAGGCCGCCGGTGCATCCGGCGGCCTTTTTTAATTCAGCGTGCGCTTGGCGTTGGGCAGGTCGAGCGAAAACGCCGGGATGACGACGCGCAGCCAGGCGCCGTCGCTGCGTTCGAACATGTACCAGCCGCTCATCGCGCCCGACGGCGTCGCCAGCGGGCAGCCCGACGAATAGGAGTGGGTCTGGCCCGGGCGCAGGGTCGGCATTTCGCCGACAATGCCTTCGCCATCGACCGTCTGGGTGCGGCCCAGCCCGTCGGTAATGTCCCAATGCCGGGTCTTGAGCTGCACCGAATATTCCGAGCTGTTGGTCAGGCGGATATGGTAGGCCCACAGGTACTTGTCCGAGCCATGGGTATGGTCGGTTTGCGGGACATATTCGACGTCGACGAAGACGGTAATGCCGTGGGTGGTTTCGTAGTAGGACATATCGCTTGTGGACTCGGGAAAGCTCTCTTAAATGGTTCGCCCGTTTGCCGTAAAAGACAAGTCCTTGCAATGCCATTGAAACCCGTCCCCGTCGATCATAATGCGCCGCAGGGTATCCTGCCGCTGCAAACCCTGGCGGAGCTGGTGGAGCAGGGCGTGGTGCTGAGCGGCGACGCGCTCGATCCCGACCAGATCCAGCCGGCCTCGATCGATCTGCGCCTGGGTGCGCGGGCGTGGCGGGTGCGCGCCTCCTATCTGCCGCGCGGCCGCAAGGTCAGCGAGCGGCTGAAGGACGTGATGATGCACGAAATGGACCTGTCGCGCGGCGCGGTGTTCGAATCGGGCTGCGTTTACATCGCCGAGCTGAAGGAAAGCCTGAACCTGCCGGCGGGCATTTCGGCGCGCGCCAATCCCAAATCGTCGACCGGCCGGGTCGATGTCTTCGTGCGTCTGCTGTCGGATTATGGCGCCTATTTTGACGACGTCGCTGAAGGCTATAAAGGCCCGGTCTATGTCGAGATCGCGCCGCAGACCTTTTCGGTGCTGGCGCGCTCGGGCACGCGGCTGAACCAGCTACGCCTGAAGCGCGGCAACTCGCCCCGCCTCTATACCGCCGACTGCGGCGTCGACCTGACCGGAGATCTGGTCGGGTTTCGCGCCCGCCGTCACGCCGGCATCATCGATCTGGACCATATTGGCGGCCATGATCCGCGCAAATACTGGGAGCCGCTGTACCAAAGCGGCGGTCAGCTATTGCTCGATCCCGGTGAATTCTACATCCTCGCCTCGAAGACCGACGTCGAAATCCCGGTGCTGGAAGCCGCCGAAATGCTGCCGATCGATCCGTCGGTCGGTGAGTTCCGCGTCCACTATGCCGGCTTCTTCGATCCGGGCTTCGGCACGGCGGAAGCCGAGGGCCTGGGGTCCAAGGGGGTGCTTGAAGTGCGTTGCCATGAAACGCCGTTCCTGCTGGAGGACGGCCAGACCGTGGCGCGTTTGGTCTATGAGCCGCTGACTGAAAAGCCGGCCAAGCTCTATGGCCAGATGGGCTCCAATTACCAGCGTCAGGGATTGAAACTGTCCAAACATTTCATGCCGTGGTGACCACCAGGGGTGACCACCACGAGCTTCCTTTTTGAAAAGCGGGATATTATGCAATCTCTCAACCACTTCCTGGACGCTCAGGCGTCGTCGCCGGCCGGTCTGCGCGACCTGATCAAGCGCGTGGCCGCGGCCTGCGCCGCCATCGGCCATACGGTCAATACCAGCGCCATCAACGACCTGCAGGGTGCGCTCGATCAGGAAAACGTCCAGGGCGAAGTGCAGAAGAAGCTCGACGTCATCGCCAATGACATGATGCTCGACGAAGCGCGCTGGGGCGGCCATATCGCCGCTCTGGTGTCCGAGGAAATGGATGACGTCCATCAGGTCAGCGGCACCAAGGGCGACTATCTCCTGGTCTTCGATCCGATCGACGGCTCGAGCAATGTCGACGTCAATGGCGTCGTCGGCACCATTTTCTCGGTGCTGAAAGCTTCGCCTGCCCCCGGTGCGGTCGCCGAGGCCGAGGTGCTGCAACCTGGCCGCCAGCAGGTCGCCGCCGGCTATGCCATCTATGGACCGCAGACGACGCTGGTCCTGACCCTGGGCGACGGCGTCTTTATCTTCTCGTTGAAAGCAGATTCTGGGGATGCCGCCTCGGGCGAATGGCTGATGGTGCGCGAGCGCGCGACCATCCCGGCGCAGACGCGCGAATTCGCCATCAACATGTCGAACATGCGCCATTGGGCGCCGCCCGTGCAGCGCTATATCGAGGAGTGTTTGGCCGGCAAAACCGGGCCGCGCGGTGCCGATTTCAACATGCGCTGGCTGGCCTCGATGGTCGGTGACGTCCACCGCATCATCACCCGCGGTGGCATTTTCCTGTACCCGGTCGATAGCCGTAAGGGCGTGGGCAAGCTGCGCCTGATGTATGAAGCCAATCCGATCGCCCTGCTGATCGAGCAGGCCGGCGGCGCGGCGACCGACGGTCAAAACCGCATCCTCGACATCCAACCCAATGCTCTGCATCAGCGCGTCGGTGTCGTCCTCGGTTCGCGCGAAGAGGTCGAACGCGTGGCGCAGTACCACGCGGACGCTCAGGTTTCGGCCTGACGCGACCATGAGCTGGCTGGCGCGACGCGAAAATTGGCGGCCCGGACAGGATGACGCGCGCGACGCCGGCGACGTCGACTATGCCCGCATCATCCATTCGGCCAGTTTTCGCCGCTTGCAGGGCAAGACCCAAATCCTGAACCTGGGCGACAGCGATTTCTACCGCACACGACTGACCCATTCGCTGGAAGTGGCGCAGATCGCGGGCAGTTTGACGAAGCAACTGGCCAGGGACTTCGCCGACCATCCGGCCGCGGCCTATCTGCCCGACCGCAGCGTCATTCAGGCTATTGGCGCTACCCACGACCTCGGCCACCCGCCCTTCGGTCACGGCGGCGAGGTGGCGCTGAACTACTGCATGCGCGATCATGGCGGCTTTGAAGGCAATGGCCAGACCCTGCGCATCCTGTCGCGGCTGGAGACCTTTTCGGAAAAGGCCGGAGCAAACCTGACGCGGCGGACCCTGCTGGGCGTGCTCAAATATCCGGTGGCCTATGGCGTGGCGCGCAATCCGGCCGTGGTGCCGGCCTTGTGCGCCGGGCCGACGACGATCAAGCTGATCGACGGCAAGACCTCCAAGCCGCCGAAATGCTATTTCGACAGCGAGGTCGAGGTCGTCGACTGGATTTTCGAGCCCTTGCCGGCCGGTGATCGCGATCGCTTTACCGCCGTCGATCGCCAGGACACAAAACACCACAAGCCGAAGCACAAGTCGTTCGATTGCAGCATTATGGACGTTGCCGACGACATCGCCTATGGCGTCCACGACCTCGAAGACGCCATTGCGCTGGACCTCGTTACACGGACGCGGTTCCAGGAGGTAGTGACGCCGGCGGCTTGCGCCCCGTTCCTCGACATGCTGGTCGCCAAATACAAGGATCAGGTCGGCAATAATCCCTATGGCTATCTGGTCGACCGCCTGTTCGGCGATGCCGCCGGGCGCAAGCACAATATCAACCGCCTAGTCGGCCATTTCATCACCGCCATCACCATCGCCGAGGAAGACGGTTTTACCGAGCCGCTGTTACGCTATCGGGCACAATTACCGGCGCCGCAACGGACGTTTCTGGCGGCGCTGACCGATCTGGTGCGCGATGAGGTCATCCTCAATCCGTCAGTCCAGCACCTCGAATTCAAGGGCCAGACCATGGTGGTGGCGGTCTTCGAGGCCCTGCAATCCGACCCCAAACGCCTGTTGCCACGCGAGGTCTATGCAGCGTTCGCGGCGGCCAATGGCGATATGCGCGTCATCTGTGACGTCGTCGCGGCCATGACCGACACCCATCTGCTCAAAACCTATGAGCGTCTGTTCAGCCCGCGCATGGGCTCGGTGTTTGATCAGCTCTAAAATAGGGAAAGCTGTTTGTCGCCGCCGCGAAACTGACTGTAGTCGAGCTCGCGCCGGGCTTCGCGGCCATACTGGTTGAGGCCGAGCTTGCGCACGATGACCTCGAACCGGCGCCGCAGCAGGTCGGCATACTGGCCTTGCCCGGTCATACGGGTGCCGAAGCTGGGATCGTTGAGCTTGCCGCCGCGCACCTCGCGGATGTGGTTCAGCACCTTGCGGGCGCGATCGGGGAAATTCTCGCCCAGCCATTCCTCGAACAGAGTCTTGATCTCGTAGGGCAGGCGTACGAGGTTGTAGCCGGCGCGGTCGGCACCGGCGTCGCGCGCCGCTTTAAGGATGGCTTCCAGTTCGTGATCGGTCAGGCCGGGAATCATCGGCGCGGCCAGCACGCTGACCGGCACGCCGGCGCCATGCAGGGCAGCAATAGTGTCGATGCGCCGCGATGGGGTAGCGGCGCGCGGTTCCATCATGCGGGCGACGTGGCGGTCGAGCGTAGTCACCGACAGCGTGGCGCTGAACAGATTGGCCGCGGCCATCGGCCCCAGTATGTCGAGGTCGCGTTGAATCAGCGCCGATTTGGTGACGATGTGCACGGGGTGGCGGAATTCATAGAGCACTTCCAGCAGCCGCCGCGTCAGCTTCTCGCTCTTTTCGGTCGGCTGATAGGCGTCGGTATTGATGCCCAGCACCATCGGCGCGGCCCTGTATTTCGGATGCGACAGCTCGGTGCGCAGCAAGTCCGGGGCATCGGGCTTGCGGAAGATGCGCGTCTCGAAATCGAGGCCGGGCGACAGGTCGAGATAGGCGTGGCTCGGCCGGGCGAAGCAATAGATGCAGCCGTGCTCGCAGCCCTTGTACGGATTGATCGAACGATCGAAACCGACATCGGGGGAGTCGTTGTAGGTAATGATCTTGCGCGCCGAATCGACGCCGAGGATCGTTTTGCGCCGGTCCAGGGCGTCGTTTTCCTGGACCGTCCAGCCGTCGTCGATATCGTAGCGGTCGGGGGCATCAAAACGGCCGCTGGTGCGATTGGAGACCGAACCACGCCCCTTGTGCCGCCGGTTGGGCAGGGCGTTTTCGTCACCGATCGGCTCGGTACGCAGGGTGGGGTACTTCGGAGCGGCCATGCCGCCACCTTAGTCCGGATTTAGAACAAATCAAGAACAAAATTAAGCTAAGCAGCCTTGCGCGGCGGGCGTGGCGGCATCACGCCTTCGTCGAACCACATGCGGCCGGGCTGCAGCGGATCGAGCGTGAACGAGGCTTTCAACGGGCTCTTGTGACCCTTGAAACCGCCCCACGCCTTGACGAGACGGGCGAAGACAATCTTCAGCGGTTCCCAACCGCGCCACGACCGGCGCAGCGACGGATTGAGCTTGAACCAGCGCCGCAACAGGCCGTTGGCGTAGAGCACATTGGCCCGCCACACCGCTTTGGGCGTCATGAACTCCATCGACAGCGAGACGTTGATCATGTCGTGATTGACGATGCGGTGCGGCGCGTTCTGCACCCAGGTCATCATCTCGCCGGGCTTGAGGTCGTGCTTCAGGGCCAGCTTGTCCCATTCCGGATCGAAGCGCAGTTGTTCGTCGGATTCCTTGAGCGCAATGGCTTCCATGTCCTCGTCGCTGACGAAGGGCGCGTGCGGCGGATAGAGGTAGAGCGTCTTGACGCCGCGGACCTGCCACAACATGACCAGCGGGATGTCGAGATGGTAGAAAACGTGCGCCCTGGGCGAGGAGATCAGGAGACCCAGATCCTCTTTCAGCGTCGTCTGGCCGCTTTGGCGCTGGATATCGGCGAACAGCTGCTCGCTCAGCGCCTGGATCGCCGGGTCGTGGTGATTGACCTTGCGCAGGTTGAGCCACAGGCGCCCGGCGCGCACGCCGTCCAAGAGGGCGCGGCCATCGAGCGCGCCACGGCGGCCGAAGAACCATTGGCCCGAGGTGGTCGGATCGTAGCCCATGGTGAAAACTTCGAGCTTGTCGCGCGGATAACGGTCGATCAGGGCGATAAGGGCCGTGTCGCTGAACAGCTCCGAACGGTCGAGGGCGTGCGAGAACAACAGGTTCTCATTGGTAAAGCCCTGACGGTGGCGATTGGTCCATTCTAACATCTGTCAACGTCCTGCGGGCTTGGCCTTGAGCAGGGCCGTGCCGTAAAAACCGATTTTGAAAGGCGGAAACCACAACAGCTTACCGAAGCCGCGCGCCGCCTTGTCGAGACGCGGCGCGGCGTCGGCGCGGCCAAGCGCCAGCAGCAGGCCGCCGAGCGCCCCGAACAGTAGCATCTGGGCAATGCCCTGCAGCATCCAGCCGGCGCAGGCGAGGTAGCGGCCGTCGAGTGCGGCGGTATAGCTCGGGCCCTGGCCATAGGCGAAGGCGCGGCGAAGCGTGTAGTCGAGCGTCGAGCGGCTTTGCGGCACGTCCTCGTGCACGACAGCGTCGGCCGACCACGCCATGACGGCGCCTCCGCTCATCAGGCCGTGAAACAGCTGATCGTCCTCGCCGCCCATGTCGTTCTGCACGACCGAGAACGGTTCGTGCGCCGGCAGGACGGCGCGGCGGATCAGGCTGTTGCCGCAGCCGTAATAGACGCCGAGGCGTTCGTCGCCGCGAGCGCCCTGGCGCGAGAAGAACTGGTTGAAATAGGGATCGAAGCGGCTGCCGGTTTCAGCCAGGCGTGCCGAGACGGGACCGAAGACGACGTCGGCGCGAAGCTTCGCCTGGGTGCCCAAAAGCTGCGACAGCCACAACGCCGGCGCTTCCTCGTCATCGTCGAGAAAGGCGATGAAGTCGGCGAAGCAAGCGGCGACCGCGCTGTTGCGGGCATTGGCGACGCCCGGATTGGGCTCGTGCACAAAAGTCACCGGCAGGGGGGAAGTGCGGCCGAAGGCCACGACCTGGGCGCGGGCCGAGGCTTCCGGCGAATTGTCGCAGACGATGATGGTGATGGCCGAACGCGTGCCGGTCTGGGCCACGACGGAGGCCAGCGCACGGGCCAAGCCTTCCGGGCGGCGGAAGGTCGGAATGATCACGCTGACGCTGGGCGCCGGCAAAAAGGTCGCGGTATCAGCCATGGTCAGCGGTTCGCAAACGTTTTTGGGCATTGGCAAAAGCATGGGTCACGCCCTTTACGCGACCCAGGGTGTCGAGCTCAAGGCAGGCAATCTGATCGAGGCGGCGGTTCAGCCGGGCCAGCGCCCGGCCGGCGCCGCCAAGCGTGCCCTGCAATTGTCCGGCCAACTGGCTGGCGGTTTCCGACAGTTTCGCCTGCTCGCCGTAGAGGCGGACGTGGCTGACCGGGAACTGGGTGTTGCAGAAGGCGTTCTTGTAGTGCGACTGGCCGGTCGACAGGTCGTAATAGCTGACGCCGTCGGCCTTCAGCGCCGCCTGGCAATCCTGCAGGAATATCTGGCCGGGCGAATAGGCGCTGTAGGCGGCGTCGAAGCTCGATACCCACGGATGGGCGCGGTCGCCGAGGCGGACGCCGAAATGGTGCAAAAGCGGTGTGTCGCCGGCCATCAGCGTCACCAGATAGCCGTGCAGGCCGTGGCGCGGCGCGTCGAACAGCTCTTTGAGGAAGCGCTCGACCCACTGGGTGCCGAGGAAGTCGTGCAGGCCGTTCTGCGCCACCTGTTCGCGCTTGAGGCGGATGGCGGCGGCGAAGTGGTCGCGATTGCGGTCGCCGGCGACGACGCGAACCTCGCCCAACGCCTCGGTGGCGTGGCGGCGCAGGCGATTGATGTTCTTGCTGAGCTTCTTGTTGACGTTGTTGGTCGTCTCGTCGTGCGTCAGGTCGATGCCGTAGGCTTCCTCGGTCTCGCCGCCCGTGGTGACGAACAGGCCGTGCGGGTCGATCAGGCCGATCGCCTGGAAGCGGCGCAGGCGGGCGGCCTTCAGAGCCTCGGCGCCGGTGAACGTCGCGCCCGGAAAGCTGATCAAGGCGCTATAGTCGGCGAACGGTGCGCCAGCCGGCCGGGCAAAGGCGCCCGGGCGGCGGTGGTGTGGCAGGAAGCCGACGGTGTGGCCGCGATCGCGGAAAATGGCGACGTGGGTGTCGGGGCGCACGGCCGCCACCGCCAGGGTAAAGTCGGGCGACAGTAGCGGCGAAGCGAATTCCGGGGTCGCCTGTATCATTTCGCGCCACAGGTTGAGGTCGCGCGGGACGAGATCGGAAGCTTTAACGAGGTCGCAGGTCAGCATGGCGGGGCACTTTGAAACAGTGGGGCGTTGTGCCTGCCGGGAATGCAAGGGCTGGGCCAGTCTGACTGTAAATAATTCAGTAACTGTAAGGGTTTATCGATTTTTAACACCCGTAAACACGGCGTAAAAAGGCATGGTAAAGCGGGGGTTAATATCTTCGCAAAATGTCAATGATACGCGTCATTATGACAAGGGTGCTTGACATTTAGCGGCGGCAAATGTAAAGCATCCTTGTCATATTGGAGACGAGCGATGAAAGAGCGTGGTTGGGTGATGTGGCTGGCCTTTGCGGCGGCGGTCACTATGGGCGGGGTGTGCGGCGGCCTGAACTACGAATGGGCGCATCAGGCGAAGTTTCCGGCCTACGGCATGGTCTTCGACCTGATCGCCCTGCCGGCGACTGTGGCCCTGGCCCTCTATGTGCGTCGCGTGCGGATAAAGACCGCCGACGAATTTACGGTGACCAAGAAGCGCGTTGCCGCCCAGACGGCGGTATGGCTCGGTTTTGTGCTGTTCCTGTTGTCGAACGGTTTTCGCTTTTTCCTGCCGGGCCTCTATCACGACCTGATCGGCAGCCTTGACGGCGCCGAGGACGGTTTCAACACGGGGCGCGTCTTCGGCATGGCGCCTTTCGCCGTCGCCTTGGTCATCGGGCAGCTCACGGCTTGGCTGAAATACCGTTAAGGGGGCGCGCTTCATGGAACCGTCACAACCCGATCGCCGCCGTCGCCGCGCCGGGGCCGTCGCCGCCATCTGCAGTTCCGGCGCTGCGGTCGCCGGAGTCGCCGCCAGCCATCGCCATGAGACAGGCCCTGGAGATGGCTTTACCGGGCACGATGTCATTATTGCCGCGGCCGTCATCGTCGCGATCCTCGCCTTCGCTGTGGCCATCCGGCTACTGGTTCGGCGGTGCTGACGGCATGAAGAACCGCATCAAGGTGCTGCGTGCCGAACGTGACTGGTCGCAGGCCGACCTCGCTGAGCGGCTGGGCGTGTCGCGCCAGACCGTCAATGCCATCGAGACGGAGAAGTACGATCCGTCGCTGCCGCTGGCCTTCAAGATCGCCGGCTTGTTTGCCCTACGTATTGAGGACATATTCTCAGTTTGAAGCGCTGAAGAGTCGAACCGGGGGAATTTACAATGAAAAACATCGCTGCCAGGGCCGCCAGCCTGGCGCTTGGCCTCACCACGCTGGTCAGCGCCGTGCCCGAGCTGGCGCGTGCGGCCGATCCGGCGCCGGTTGTTGCCGCGGGTCACCCGGAACTGTGGGTCGCCCATGGGCCTCAAGGTACGCTCTACCTGCTCGGCAGTTTCCACCTGCTGCGGCCGGGTGCGCAATGGGAAGATGCGCGCATCAACAAAGCGCTGAACAGTGCCGACCATGTCTGGTTCGAGCTGACCGACTTCGACGACATGGCCTTGGCGCAGCAGATTTTCGTCAAATACGGCCTCTATGACACGCCGGAACTGTCGCAGCACCTCGATAAAAAGGAGCTCGATCATCTGGGCACCGCCCTGGGCCGCCACGGCATGACGATCGATCAGGTGCAGCGCCTCAAACCATGGGCGGCGGCGCTGTTGTTGGCGCAAAAGGAACTGGCCGATGACGGCTTCGACGGCGCCCAAGGCGTCGATCTGACCCTTTATCACAAGGCCCTGGCGGCCAAGAAGGACGTCAAGGGCTTCGAGACTCTGGATTTCCAGATGGGCCTGCTGGCGCACCTCGATGATCACGACGGTACGAGTTTCCTCGACGAAACCCTCGATGACGACGATGAGGGCACGGCCAAGATGAGCCAGTTGGCCGATGCCTGGTTGCACGGCAACGAAGCCGCGCTGACGGCCGATTCCGTCACCGAAATGAAGACCGATTATCCGGCCCTGTATCAAAAGATGCTGGTCGACCGTAACAATAGCTGGCTGCCGCGCATCGAAGACATGGCCAGGGCCAAAGGGACGACGCTGGTCGTCGTCGGCGCCGGCCATCTGGTCGGTCCGGACGGCGTCGTGGCGCGCTTGCGTGCCGCCGGTTTCGACGTTCAGCGGGTACCTTGAGGCGCGTTGCCACACCTGCAAATTCATTGACATCCGGGGCCTTTTCCCGCACAAGGCCGCCGTTAATTCGCTAATCCTCTCCGGCGTGGGTAATCCCCATGCCTGAGGGGATTTTCTCATTTGGAGAAGGCTATGGACCAACAGTCGAACGATCACCTTTTTGGCGTCTACAACCGGGCTCCGGTCGAAGTGGAACGCGGCGAAGGCGTGCGACTGTTCGACCGATCGGGCCGCAGCTATCTCGACCTCGTTCAAGGCGTGGCGACCAATGGTCTGGGCCACGCCGCGCCGGTGCTGATCGAAGCGCTGACGAAGCAGGCGCACAAGGTCTGGCACGTCTCCAACATCTACCGCATCCCCGATCAGGACGTGCTGGCCGAAAAGCTGTGCGCCGCATCCTTCGCCGATCAGGTGTTCTTCACCAATTCGGGCACCGAAGCGGTCGAATGCGCGCTCAAGCTGGCCCGCAAGTACCAGTCGTCGAAGGGCCATGACGAGCGCATCGACATCATCAGCTTCCAGGGCGCCTTCCACGGCCGCTCCTATGCGGCGGTGACGGCCGGCGGCTACGAACCTTACCTGGCCGGTTTCGGCCCGCGCCTGCCGGGCTTCGTCAATGTCTCGCTCGACGATCCCGCGGCGATCAAGGCGGCTGCCGAGGCGCCGACAGCCTGCGCCATCCTGGTCGAGCCGGTGCAGGGCGAGGGTGGGGCGCGTGCCCTGACCGAGAGCGAGCTGCGCACGCTGCGCGAGCTTTGTGACGCCAACGGCCTGCTGCTGATCTTCGACGAAATCCAGTGCGGCATGGGCCGCACCGGCAAGCTGTGGGCCTACGAATATACCGGCGTCGAACCCGACGTCATGTGCATCGCCAAGGCGCTGGGCGGCGGCTTCCCGATCGGCGCCTGCCTGGCGACGCGTGAGGCGGCGGCCGGCATGATCTTCGGCAGCCACGGCTCGACCTTCGGCGGTAACCCGCTGGCCATGGCGGTCGGTCTCGCGGCATTCGGCGCCATCAATACGCCGGAGCTGCTCGACAATGTGCTTAAGGTCTCGGGCTACCTGCGCCAGCAACTGGAAGGCCTGAAACAGGCCTGGCCGGACATGATCGAAGAGGTCCGCGGCAAGGGCCTGCTAGTCGGCATCAAGCTGAAGCCGAACAATCGCGAGATGATGGCCGCGGCACGCGACCAAGGCCTGTTGATCGCCGGCGGCTCGGACAATTGCGTGCGCATGCTGCCGCCGCTCAACTTGACCGAAGCTGAGGCGCGTGAAGCGCTGGAGCTGCTGGAAAAGGCCTTTGCGGCGACGCGTGCGGCTTCCAAGGCCAAGGAAAGCGCGTAAGATGGTGCGGCATTTCCTGGATATTTGCGACCTGACGACGGCCGAATTGCGCGCCATCGTCGACGATGCCCACGCCCGCAAAAAGGCACGCTCGGGCTGGCCCAAGGGCCGGCGCGACGCCGATGCGCCGGCAGCTGATCGCACTCTGGCGATGATCTTCGAGAAGAACTCGACGCGCACGCGCTTCTCGTTCGACGCCGCCATGCGTCAGCTCGGCGGCTCGGTGATCATTTCGACCGCGTCCGACATGCAGCTGGGCCGTGGCGAACCCATCGAGGACACCGCCAAGGTGCTGTCGCGCATGGTCGATGCCATCATGATCCGCGCCAACCGCCACGACGACGTGCTGCGCCTGGCCAAGGCCTCGACGATCCCTGTAATCAACGGCCTGACCGATGTCAGCCATCCGTGCCAGATCCTGGCTGATATCCAGACGATCGAGGAACATCGCGGTCCCATCGAAGGCAAGACCCTTGCCTGGGTCGGCGACGGCAACAATGTCTGCACCAGCTTGATTCATGCCGCGGCGCGCTTTGGTTTCGCGCTGAACATCGCCTGCCCGGTGGCTTACAAACCATCCATGGACGTGATGAGTTTCGCCGCCGAAGCCCATGCCCGCGTCAGCGTCGGTCTCGATCCGCTCGAAGCCGTCAAAGGCGCCGACGCGGTCATCACCGACACCTGGGTGTCGATGGGCGATCTCGACCACGATGAGCGTCTCAACGCCTTGGGCCCTTATCAGGTCAATGAAGCGCTGATGGCCACGGCCAATAGCGATGCTTTGTTCCTGCACTGCTTGCCGGCGCATCGCGGTGAGGAAGTCACCGATGCCGTCATCGACGGCCCGCAATCGGTCATTTGGGATGAAGCCGAGAACCGGATTCATGCGCAAAAAGCCGTAATAGCTTGGTGCTTTGGCGGCTGACGGCCAAAAGGGTTTTTGGCGCTAATAGTGTAGCGGCTGATCCTGCTTGAGGCCGAGCAGGGTCAGCATGTGCACGGCCATGATCAGCACGACCAGCACGAACAGCAACATCAGGAAGCGCCACGGCACCATACGCGGGCCGCGTTTCGGGTCGGGCGCGCGGGCCCCCATATAGCCGCAGCCGGCGGCAAAAAGCGCGCAGACGGCGCAGAGAATCGCTGTAGGAATGAGGCTTAGGTCCATCGCGGCTATATTGGCGATCGACCCCACGGGCGCAATGACATTCTCGGAAAATCCTTTGGAAATTCTGAAGAAAATCCCCGTAAACGGGTACGTCTAACCTGTTTCGCTCATCGCGCGACACAGAACCGCAATATTTCCACAGAAGAATGTATGACCCCAAGATGTGGGGGTTAAGTTTGGGTTTACACCCAACATAATGCGGTTTACCCTTTTTGATGGCGTGGATAACCGTCCGCATCGAATCGCCTATGGTTAATGGACGGTTGTCGCCTACGCCGGATCAGTCTAAGTGCGTTCTTTCGGGGCGGCCCGCGCGTTTTTGGGTCCCATTCCCGCTGAGAACGGCGGTGACTGAAAGATTTTCAGCCGACGGTGGCCAGAATGTGCCGCCCGGACACCGCCAGAACGCCCGACCTGCGGGCAGGGGAATCGGATGAGTGCAAACGCACCGTGGAGCGTAAAAGGCATCGACGCCAAGGCGCGCGAAGTGGCCAAGGACCTGGCGCGCCGCTCCGGGCTGACGCTGGGTGAGTGGCTGAACCAGATGATCCTCAAGGGTGAGGATGTCGGCGCCCTGATTTCCAAGGAACGCGACCGCACGGCACAACAACGTCCGGCAGCGCCTGCCTATGACGACGAAGAACCCTACGAGCTGAATACGCGCCACGCGCCGGTCTATCGTGAAGAGCCGCGTCGCGAAGCGCCGCGCCGTGAAGCCCCTGTGCGCGCCGCGCCGTTCTCAAGCGGCGCCCTGGCGTCCAAGGATTTGCGCCGTCGCTCGATCTTCGAGGAACGTCCGCGCTATGACGACGGCTACGAGCCGGAATCGAACGAGCTGAGCCGCGTCGCTCGCGCCCTGGAAAACCTCGGCTCGCGCATCGAGTTGTCGGAGACGCGCACCGCGGGGACCGTGCGCGGCGTGTCGTCGGCGGTCGAGTCGTTGCTCAATCGCTTCGAGCGCACCGAAGCCGCCCAGGCCGAGAGCCAGGCGGAACTTCAAGCCGAATTCCATGAGCGCCTGAACGCTCAGGACGAAGCCTTCGAACGCCTGTCGCGTCACAGCGAAACGCAAGGCACGCTGGCCGAACGTCTGAACCAGGCCGAGCGCCTGATCGACGCCCAGGCCGAGCGCCTGGAAGGCTTGTCCGGCCACGTCCGCGAAGAGCGCGACCGTCTTGAACGCGTCGAGCGTCAGGCGACGTCGCCGCAGGCGCTGGACACGGTGCGCGCCGTCGAAGGTGCACTCGGCAAGCTCGCCAACCAGCTTTACGAGGGCGATGCCCGCACGCGCGATACCTTAAAGGACGTGCGCGAGGACATGGTCGGCCTGTCGCACCGTCTGGCGCAGATGGAGACGCGCGATCCGGAGCGCGCCGCGCAGGCCGTGATCGACAAGGTCGTCGCCAAGATGGCGCAACGTCTGGAAGCCGCCGAGGCTCAGACGACCGGTGCGCTCAAGACGCTGGAACAGGCCTTCGGTGCGCTCGACGGTCGCCTCAACCACGTCGAGGAACGCGGTGACGTCACCGACCCGCAGCAGGTCGCCTCGCTGAAGTCGCTGGCCGCCGAATTGCAGCGCAAGCTCGAGGATTCGCGCGCCGAAATCTTCAACACCCTGCAGCATCAGACCCAGGCCTCGATCGAGCAGGCCATCGGTCAGATCAACGACCGCATCGAACAGTCGGAAAAGCGCCAGGCCCTGGCCGTCGAACGCATGGGCCTCGACGTCATGCGCGTCGCCGACAATCTCAATCGCCGCATGCACGAGGTCGAGGACGCCAATTCGTCCGGCCTGACCCGCATGGGCCAGGAAATCAACCACATCGCCGGCGGCATCGAGCAACGCTTCGGCCGCGCCGAAAGCAGCCACGCTCAGGCGCTGGAGCGGCTCGGCAACGAGATCGCCCGCATCTCCGAACGCCTCGGTGTCAAGCTGACCGATAGTGAACGCCGCACCACGACCATGGTCCAGGGCATCGGTGAGCAGATCGACCAGACGACGCGCCACACCCGCGCCGACCTCGAAGGTCGCATCCGCCAAAGTGAAGAGCGCACCGCCAAGCTGCTCGAAGACACCCGCGCCCGCATCGATTCGCGCCTGGCCCAGGTGCAGACCCAATTGCTGCAGGCCCAGGCTGCGCGCCACGATGAGCCGCAACGTCCGGCGGCGCGCGCTTCGGAAAACCCGCTGCCCAGCCCGTTTGGTCACCGTCTGCACGACGAGCCGGAAGACGAATTAGAAGACGAGCCAGAAAACGAGATTCAGGCACTCGACCTGCATTCGACGTCGTTCAGCGAAATGGACGGCGGTTTTAACAGCGGCGAGGCCGTTGAGCCCGTCGAAGACGAGGCTCTTGAACTTGGCGGTCACGCCCTGCAGCCCGCCTTTGCCGATGCCGGCTTCACGCCGGACTTCGACCCGTTCGAAGAGGATGGCATTGAAGCCGAGGCGGATCCGTTCGCCGAGGTCGATGCAGCGCGCAAGGCCGAGCCGGCGCGTCCGGCGTCGTCGTTCGCCGCCTCGCGCCGCGAACCGCGTGTCGACCACGACGAATACGAAGCGCCCGGCGCGCGCGATCTGGCCATCGACGGTGAGGAAGAGTCAGCCGTGTCGAACTCGACCCGCGACGCCTTGGCGGCGGCCCGCGCCGCTGTCCGCGCCTCGATGAACGCCGCCGAAGACGGCAATGCCAATCGCAGTGCTCTGGGCGGTCTGAAGCCGGCGACGCGCCAGCGCGCCAATACTCAGCGCCGCGAGAGCGCCAATGGTGGCAGCACCTTCAGCCAGGCGGTCAAGGCGTCGGCCGTGGCCGTCGGCGGTGTCGCCGTCCTGGCCGGTGGCATCTGGGCCAGCATGCATTTCGAGCCAAAAGTGTCGAACACCAGCGCGGAGACCCCGGTCGCCGCAGCCGTGCTGACGCCGGCGGACAATGCCAACCAGAATCAGAGCCTGCTCAACGCCCAGTACCTCGAAGCGATGAAGCTGGTCGAAGCGCGTTCGCCCGGCGCCGTCGATCGCCTGAAGCTGGTCGCCAATCAGGGCTATGCGCCGGCACAGGAATATCTCGGCGAGCTCTATAGCGGTGGAACCGGTCCGGTCCCCGCTGACAAGGCCGAGGCCTTCAAGTGGACGCAGAAAGCTGCCGAAGGCGGTGTCGCCGGCGCCATGAGCAATATCGCCATGATGTACTACAACGGCTTCGGCGTGCCGACGGATCACTCGCTGACCGCGGTGTGGCTGCGCCGCGCCGCCGACCGTGGCGTGATCGACAGCGCCTTCAACCTTGGCGCCCTCTATATGCGCGGCGACGGCGTGCCGGTGAACCCGAGCGAAGCCTATAAGTGGATGCTGATCGCCGCCAAGCTGGGTGACACCAAGGACGCCGCCACGACCGCTGCGGGCTTAAAGTCGCAACTGACCGCCGCCCAGATCGCCAAGGTCCATGACGAGGTCGAGACCTTCCAGCCGCGAACCGATGACGCGGCTCTGTCGTCGACCTCGGCGGCTTCCGCCTCGGCTTCGCTGAAGTCCAACGGCTAAGGCCCTGGGGCCGGTTGGCCCCAAGGTTTCGTCTGGCGTTACGGCCCGGCGCGCGTTAAGGTCGCACCGTGAACATTCCGGAAACAGTATCGCTTGAGGCCGCGCCGTGGTGGCGTGCCCATGTGCCCGCGCCCGTGCTCGGCTTTTCGATGGTGCGCAGCGCCGTTACCGATGCCGATGAGGCGCGCTGGGTGACGGTCAACGAGTTGCGCGAACTGTGGGGCCGCGAGCCGCTGATCGTCGCCAATGCCGCCTTGGTGCGCAACCGGCTGTTCGCTGGGCGCAACCATCGCGAAGCCGCCCATTTCGACGTCCTGGAGCTATTCGCCTTCATCCGTCCGGCGCAGTTCTGCGCGCCCTCCGCCGCCGGGCTGGCCCTGGCCTGCGGTCATGACGAGCCGCAAACGCCGCAGGACCAGGCGAAGGTGCTGGTGGCGGTGATCGGCGATCTTTGCGACACGCTGCGCCAGGCCGATCTCGGCTTCCGCCTGGCGGCGCAGTCGGGTGTGCGTACCATGGCGCGCAACGGCTGGGCCTGGGCGCCGCTGGTCCAGGAAGTCCTCGATCAGACCGAGATGCCGGCCGACTACGTCGCCCCGCCGGCGCTGGAAATCTGGTCCCTGCTCGAGGAGTGGGAAGACCAGCCGCCAGAGGGCCAAGCACGCGCCGTGTCGCTGTCGGACGACGAAGTGCTGGATACGCTCGGTCGCGCCCTGACGCGGGCCGGGCTCGACGAGCGCCGCCCGGAGCAAGCCGAATTCGCGCTAAAGGCCCGCGAAATCTTTGCGCCCAAATGGATGAAGGACCAGCCGCACATGTGGCTGGTCGAGGCCGGCACCGGTACGGGCAAGACGCTGGGCTATCTCGCGCCGGCTCAGGCCTGGGCGGCCAAGGCGCAGGGCCAGGTGTGGATCTCGACCTATACCAAGGCACTGCAAAAGCAGATCTATAACGATACACGGGCCCTGTTCGACAAGGCCGCCGAGCGCGCCGAAAAGGTCGTGGTGCGCAAGGGCCGCGAAAACTATCTCTGCCTGCTCAATTTCCAGGAGCGGCTGGCCGGTGCCCAAAGCGCGCCCGAAATCATCATGGCCGTGCTGATGGCGCGCTGGGTGCTCTATACGCGCGACGGCGATATCTTAAGCGGCGATTTCCCGACCTGGCTGCCGTCGCTGCTGCCGCCGACGGCGCCAGCGGCAGTGTTCAACACCCTGGCGCCGGGTGCTCTGGTCGACCGGCGCGGTGAATGCACCTACGCCGCCTGTCCGCATTTCAAGGTCTGTTTCATCGAAAAGTCGGTGCGCAAGGCCAAGTCGGCCAGCCTGGTCATCGCCAATCACGCCCTGGTCATGGCCCAGGCAGCCTACGACATCCGCGACCGCGCGCGGGAAAAGGACGCGGCCCAAATCAACGGTGAGGACATGCAGGAAGACGAGGCGGTAACACCGGCCCTGTCACGCCTGGTGTTCGACGAAGGCCATCACGTCTTCGAGGCGGCCGACAGCGCCTTTGCCACCCGGCTGTCGGGACTTGAGGCGTTCGAATTGCGGCGATGGATCCGCGGCAATGAAGGCCGCTCGCGGCGCGGGCGTGGGATCGAAAAGCGCTTGGGCGACATGGTGTCGAAAAGCGAGCCGGCCAAGAAAGCCATGGACGAGCTGATCCGCGCCGCCATGGTGCTGCCGGCGGACGGGTTTACCCAACGCATCGCCGTACGCACGCAAAATGGCGGCGGTTTGGATCCGGTCGGTCCGATCGAGGCGCTGCTGGTCGAGGCCCTGACCCAGATCGAGCTGCGCCAATCGGACTCGACCGCACGCCGCCCGGCGGAAGACCAGGGCGGTGAATGCGAGGCCCATCCCTGCCTTGACGCGGTGGCCGATGCCGCCAAGCTGGCAGCGCGAGCGCTGGGCACCATCGAAGCGCCGATGCTGGCCCTGGTGCGAGCGATCGAGGACATGCTCAACGACACCTCGGCGGAGCTGGAATCGTTCGATCGCAACCGCCTGGAAGGCGCCCTGCGCGGGCTGGAGCGGCGGGCGCGCATGCTGTTGCCGGCGTGGCGGTCACTGCTGCAGCAACTGGCCCTGGTCGGTGAGGACATCGTCGGCGACGACAACAAGGTCCAGACTATCGACTGGTTCTCGGCCGAACTGTTTCGCGGCCGTGTCGTCGATGTCAGCCTCAATCGCCACTATGTCGATCCGTCACTGCCGCTGGCGGAGTTTGTGCTCAAGCCGGCGCACGGCGTGCTGGTGGCCTCGGCCACTCTGTCTGACGGGGTGCGCGACGTTGGTGACGACGCCTTCGCCCTGGCGCGACAGCGCACCGGCGCCAACCATTTGATGATGGGCGCCAAGGCCGAGCGCATCCTGTCGCCGTTCGACTATGCCGCCCAGGCGCGGTTGTTCGTCGTCACTGATGTCGGTCGCGACGATCCCCGCGCGGTCGCCGCCGCCATGCAGGCCTTGTTCCTGGCGGCCAAGGGGGGCGGGCTTGGCCTGTTCACTGCCATTCGCCGCCTGCGCGCCGTCTACGACCTGATCGGCCGGCCGCTGGCCGAGGCGGGCCTGCCGCTCTACGCCCAGCACGTCGATCCGCTTGACGTTTCCGACCTGATCAGCGTCTTCCGCGCCGAGCAGCATTCGTGTCTGCTGGGCACCGACGCCGTGCGCGACGGTGTCGATGTGCCGGGCCAGGCGCTGCGCCTGATCGCCTTTGACCGCATCCCGTGGCCGCGCCCGGATACGCTGCATCGCGCGCGGCGCGCTCACTTCGGCCAGAAGATCTATGACGACGCCCTGGCGCGTGGCCGGCTGGCCCAGGCGTTTGGCCGCCTGATCCGCCGCAAGGACGACAAGGGCGTCTTCGTCATGCTCGATTCGGCCGCCCCCACCCGGCTGTTCAGCAGCCTGCCCGAAGGCGTGCTGGTGCAGCGCTGTACGCTGGCCGAGGCGCTAACCTCGATCGAACGCTTCCTCTTTCCGGTCGAACTGGGCGAGCCTTCCTAAAGCGGGCGACGCGTGCTATGCGGCGTTAACCTTTCGCGGAGGACGATGTGAGCGCCGACGACGATTCCCTCACCTTGCCACCCAAGACCAGGCCGAAACGCGCCCACCGCATCGGCATTGTCGGGCCGACGGCGCTGGTCGTCCTGGCCTTTGCGGTGTGGAGCGGCTACTGGGCCTTCGTGGCGCATCAGGTCGAATGGCGCCTGCTGAACGAGCAAAAGGCGCTGATCAAGGCCGGCTATCAGGCCTCATCCGAGCCGTTCACCGTCTCGGGCTACCCTTATCGCATGTATGTCGACCTGAAAAACGTCGTCATCGTTTCGCCCTCGGGCAAGGGCATGACCGCGCCGGAAATCGTCGCCGAAGCCAATGCCTATGCCCTGACCAAGTGGGTGGTCAGCGCGCCGCAGGGCCTGACCCTGTTTCGCGGCCATCCCGACGGCAGCGACCTTGGCAAGCTGGTTGTCACCGGCCGCGTGCTGCACGCCAGCGTCTCGCACCTCGATCAGCCGATCCGTCAGGTGTCGATCCAGGGCACCGACATCGTCGTGACGCCGTCCGATCCCAGCCATCCCTTTATCTTCAGCCGCGCCGACACGTTCGAGGCCTATACGCGGCCGACGCCGAACCAGGCCGATACCGCCGACTGGGTGTTGCGCGTCGACGGCGCCCACGGTGCGCCGCAAAGCCTGGTCGGCGATCTCAGTCCCAATCAGGCGCTCAGCCTGCATGCCGAGGGCACGTTGAGTCACGTCTCGGCCTTCAAGGGCGACGTCACCACGGGCCTGTCGGCCTGGGCCTCGGCCGGCGGCCAGGTGCGCGATTTCCACGGCCTGCTGCAGGCGGGCGACCTTTCGTTGACCGCGACCTCGCCGGTGCTGACCTCCGATGCCGACGACCGCCTGAGCGGCCATCTCGATCTTGAACTCTCGGGCACCTATAAGCCGATCGACGTGCTGGCGGCATCGCGGCTGATCGCGCCGGAGAACATGCTGCTGGCCAAGCCGCTGCTCGACATGACCTTGTCGACCGGCAGCAATCAGAAATTCGGCATCGATTTCAAGAATGGCGGCTCCTATATCGGCGTCTTGAAAGTTTCAAATGCGCCTATTCTGCCGTAAATCTGGTCTATACTGAAACCGGTTTATTCTAGACTTGCGGGATCGTCGCCTGCGGCCTAAGGTCTGGCCTTTCGTTCCAGATTTCGAGTAATTTCGTGAGTAATCCGCCGACGACCAAGACCCTGAGCCAGCTGCGTGTCGAAATCGATGCCCTCGATGCCGAGCTGTTGCGGCTGATCGATGCGCGCGCCGCCCTTGGCCGCGACATCGGTGAGGCCAAGGTGCGCGAGGGTGGAGATACGTCGGGATCGCTGCTGCGGCCTGACCGCGAGGCGATGCTGCTGCGAAAGCTGATCGCCACGCCGCGTCAAGCGGCCTCGAAGGACGTCATTGTCCGCATCTGGCGCGAGCTGATCTCGGAAAACCTGCGCATTCAAGGGCAAGCTAAAGGCGGGCTGCACCTCAATCTCAGCGCCGCTGAGCATTCGCAGGAAGTACTGGTGTGGGCGCGCGAACGCTTCGGCTTTGCGCCCTCTTACGGCTTTGTCAACGATGCCGCCGCGGCCATCGCCGCGGCGCGCGACCCGCGCCACATCGCGGTGCTGGGCCTCGATCCGCGGGGCGGCGCCTGGTGGGCACGGTTGCTGGCCGAACGTAGCGTCCGCGTCATCGCCGCCTTGCCGGAATTGGGTCAGGCGCGGCCGCACGCCCTGGCCTGCGCCGCCATCGCGCCGGAGCCGACCGGCGACGACGTCACCTTCTGGGTCAGCGACGCGGCGGCCAGCGAAAACAAGCTGATCGAAACGCTCGGTCAGCGCGGCCTGGCGGCGGAATGGCTGTGTTCGGCGCAGGGGCTGAAGTTGTTTTCGATCATGGGCTACGTCCAGGAAAACGACGAACGGTTGGGTGGCAGCCTAGGCTCACTGTCGGGCGTCATCGGCGCCGCACCGCGGATTTAAGCGACCGCCTCTCTTTCGCGTAATTCATTTGTTCCTCGGCGGATTCCCGGCTAAAGCCTCATGCCAAAAAGTGGATTGCCACTTTTTGGATATACATGAGGCGTCGAAAGCAAGAGCCGGCGCAAATCCGTGAGTGATCCCATGCCCGACAGCCCAAAGCCCCAGCCGAAATCCGGTATTCTCGACATCGCGCCCTATGTCGGCGGCAAGTCGAAGATCGAGGGCCACGCCGAGCCGATCAAGCTGTCGTCCAACGAAAACGCCCTCGGCTGTTCGGCGCGCGCCACCGAGGCCTTTGTCGAGGCACAAAAGAAGCTGTTCCGCTATCCCGACGGCCATGCCGGCCCGTTGCGCGAGGCGGTCGCCGCCTATCACGACCTCGAATCCAATCGCCTGGTCTTCGGCAATGGCTCCGACGAAGTCTTCGCCCTGCTGAACCAGGTCTATCTCGAAGCGGGCGACAATATCGTCACCGGTGAGCACGGCTTTTTGGCCTATCGCATCAGCGCCCTGGCCTGCCAGGCCGAGGTCAAGCTGGCGCCCGAGCCCGAGCAGCGCGTCGAGATCGAGGCGCTGCTTGAGCTCGTCGATGCGCGTACCAAGATCGTCTACCTCTCCAACCCGGCCAATCCGACCGGCACCTGGAATACGCCGGAAGAGATCGCCGATCTGCGCGCGCGTCTTGACCCGTCGATCTTGCTGGTCGTCGACGAAGCCTATGCCGAATTCGTCGATGAGCCGACCTGGGCGACGGCCTTTCCGCTGGCCAAAACCGCCGACAATATTGTGGTGACGCGGACCTTCTCGAAGATCCATGGCCTGGCCGGCCTGCGCGTCGGCTTCGGCTATTGCCCGCTGCCGGTGATCGAGGCCATCGACCGCGTCCGCCTGCCGTTCAACGTCAATCTGCCGGCGCAATATGCCGCGGTGGCAGCGCTCAGCGATCACTTCCACATCGAGGCTTCGCGCCAGCAGATCGTCACCTGGCATCCGCGCATGGTGCAGGAAATCCGCGCGCTCGGCTTCGAGGTGCGCAAGGCGATCGGCAATTTCGTGCTGATCCACTTCCGCGATGCCGCCGAGGCTGCCCGCGCCAACGAATACCTGATGTCGCAAGGCATTATCGTGCGTCACGTCGCCAATTACGGCCTGCCGCAGTGCCTGCGCGTGACCATTGGCCGCGATGAGGAAAACCGCGCCTTCCTCGAAGCGCTCGGCCGGTTTGCGGCAAGCAGATAACGCCTGCGCTAAGCGGTCGCATTTGCACGGCGAAACGGGTATGCTTAGATAAAGCCTGTCCCGTCCAAGCGTTGAGCCATGCCCGATCAGTCGACCCCGTCCACTACGCCCGCCCGTGTCGCGTTCGGCGAAGGCTTTTTGCGCGATTGCTGGTGGTTCGCGGCGCTGAGCGGCGATTTGCGCCCGGGCGCGCTGCAACGCTATGTCTTCCTGGGTGAACCCGTCCTGCTCGGCCGCGATCTCGACGGCAAGGCCTATGCCATGCGCGACATCTGCCCGCACCGCGCGGCGCCCTTGTCGGCCGGCGAAATGCTGCGCGAGAAGGGGGCCTGCGTGGTGCAGTGCCCCTATCACGGCTGGAAGTTCGATACCTCGGGCACCTGCACCGATGTGCCCTCCCTGACACCGGACCAGACCATGGACGTGTCCAAGGTCCGCGTGCGCAACTATGCCGTCCGCGAGCAGCAGGGCATCGTCTGGATCCACATCACCGCCGATGTTCGCCGCCCCGCCGAGCCGGATCACGAGCCGCCGATGCTGCCCGGCGTGGTCGGCGGCGGTCCGGTCATCGTCGAAACCATGGACTTCGATTCGCACATCGATCACGCCGTCGTCGGCCTGATGGACCCGGCGCACGGGCCCTATGTGCACCAGCAATGGTGGTGGCGCTCGGCCAAGAAACAGTTGCAGAAATCGAAGGCGTTCGAGCCGCGCGAACTTGGTTTTGCCATGGTGCGTCACGCGCCGTCATCCAATTCGCGCGCCTATCGTATCCTCGGCGGGGCGCCGGCGACCGAGATCACCTTCCGCTTGCCGGGCCTGCGCTACGAGCACATCACCATCGGCGACCGCCAGGTGCTGAGCCTGACCTGCCTGACGCCGGTGGACGAGAAGAAGACACGCATCACCCAGGTCTTCTGGTCGGATCACGGCCTCTTCCGCCTGATCTCGCCTTTGTTCCGCCAGGGCGCCAAGGCCTTCCTCAAGCAGGACGGCGACATGGTCAACCTGCAGAATGAGGGGCTGAAATACGATCCGTCGCTGCTGTGGATCGATGACGCCGACACCCAGGCCAAGTGGTATCAGCAGCTGAAGAAGGAATGGCTGGCCAGCCGCGCCGAGAAGCGACCCTTCGTCAATCCGGTCAAACCGGCCGTGCTCAAATGGGTCAGCTAATCAGGCACAAAAAAGCCCGCCGTCTCCGGCGGGCTTTCTCATTTTCGAACTCTAGGTAATCAGGCGGCTTGCAGGCCGGCGACGACCAGGCCGATCTGAACCGACAGCCGTTCGGCCATGCTGTTGATGTCGAGCGTTTCCGGGCGCTCCTGGCCGGCAAAGGCGCGGCGCAGATTGGCGAAGCACAGGTCTTCCAGCATCTCGGCGGCGCAGTCGATACGTGCGCCTTCAGCCAGCTCACCGCGGGCCTGGGCGTCCTTTAAGGCATCGAACAGGGCGACGCGGACCATGTCGCTCAAACGGGCAACCTCGGTCAGGCCGGCATCGTTCTGGCTCCAGCGCATGACGAAGGCCGACAGAATCAGGCGGGCATTGGCGCGGGCGGCCTCGAAGCCTTTGATCAGCTGCTTGTGCAGGCGGTCGACCAGGTTGAGCTTGGGGTCGTGGGCGTCGATCATCGTCTGGATGACGCGGGCATTCTCTTCTTCGATGACCGTCAGGAAGATTTCGGTCTTGTCGGTGAAGTTGGCGAACAGGGCGCCCGTCGACAGGCCGGCACCACGGGCAATATCGCGCAAGGTGGCCGCTTCGTAGCCGCGCTCGCGGAACAGGACCATGGCGGAATCGAGGATCTTCTGACGGTTCCGTTCCTTCGACTGGGCTCGGCTTCCGACGGGCAAAGGACGTTCCTCACGGATTAGAAGGGCTTGCAGCTCACTCGGCTTATACATGTACGCTCACACACAACTCGTTTAATGGAATTCCCGCCTGTTTCCGGCGGAAATTTGATTGGGGGCGGAAAGTTTCCCCATGGGAAACTTACATTCTGGGTAACCTACTTAGTACGCGATTTGCGGCTTTTCAATGTGCCCGAATGTTAAATCTGCGTTGCATTGGTAAACGCGTGTTCTTTTCAGGCGAAATCCGAAAACAGCGTTCTCGCTTTATTGAGGCATCTGCCTTGACCATTAAGGGAAATCTCGCGACCGGCCCTGTTGATAACTGTGTTCGCCGGAATTGAAGAATTTTTCTTTTGACGGCCGCGACGACCGGCCGGTGCGTTGGGGGCTCGACTTTTGTCCGTAAAAGGCCGAAATAGAGGGCATGAGCCTTACGCTTTTCATCCTTGCCCTTATCGCCATGCTGGCCACCCTGGTGGTCCTATTCTTCGGCATCTTTTCGCTGGTCCGTGGCGGCCATTTCCGGGAACGCTGGTCCAACAAACTCATGCGTTTGCGCGTGCTGTTTCAGGCGATTGCCATCCTGCTGCTGTTGGCCGTGGTTTGGGCGGTCCAGCACGGCCATTAACAGGTTACCGCCGGGTCCTGGCGCTGACAAGGTGGCTTATCGGCCGTCAAGATGATGCGAAGATGACGTTATGGTCAAAATCAATAAGGTATATACCCGCACCGGCGACGATGGTTCAACGGGGCTGGCCGACGGTTCGCGGCGGCGCAAGGACGACCCACGCCTGATCGCTATCGGCAGTGTCGATGAGACCAATGCGGTGCTGGGCGTGGTGCGACTGCATGTCGCAGCCGGCGACGGCGACCTCGATGCCGTTCTGGCAAGTGTGCAGAACGATCTGTTCGATCTGGGCGCAGACTTGGCGACGCCGTCGGATGACGTCTCATGGACGCCGCTGCGTGTCCGTGCGACGCAGGTCGACGCGCTGGAACAGGTGTTGGACCGCTACAATGAGCCGATTGCGCCGCTGACCTCGTTCATTTTGCAGGCCGGATCGGCGCTGGCGGCGCATCTGCATCTGGCGCGGACGGTTGCCCGGCGAGCCGAGCGCGATGCGGTGACGCTGGATGCGCTCGAGCCGGTCAATCCGGACGCGTTGAAGTATCTCAACCGGCTGTCGGACCTGCTGTTCGTCCTGGCGCGTCACGCCAACGATCAGGGCCGCGCCGACGTGCTGTGGGTGCCGGGCGGCAAAAGCGCTTAAAGCCTCATGCCGAAAAGTGGACTGCCACTTTTCGGATAAACATGATGGCGTCAGAAAAACTAGGTCGAGAAGACGAAGTCTTTTCGACCTAGTGCGCGTTGCTGGCCTTCTTGGCGCCTTCGTGGAAATCGATAGTCACCTGACCGGAGCCGGCGTCTGATGCTGCCGAAGCCGACACCGAACCGATCGGACGGTGGGTGATGCTCGGCAGATAGACCGGCGTGGCGCACGAGCGATACTTGTCCGACCACCAGTTGCCGGCGTCTTCGCACTTTTTCTTCGGAATACCGTACAGCGTCTCATAGCCGCTGATCAGCGCCACGGCGGCAATGAAACAGCCGAGAAAGGCGTATTTGAAGGTCCTGAAATTGTGAGGCATGGCAAGACAATCCTGAAATCGCCCGTTCTATGCTCTGTTCGCGACTTGGCGGCAATGCAAAATCTCTATAAACCGCCGGTTCATATTGACTTTGGCGGGCGCTTGCGTCACTTATCGCCCGCATAAAGTTTCCGCGAACGGAAACTTTCACACAAAACGGCCCCCGGCCAAAAAGGGGTAAATGCCTATGAAAATCCTCGTTCCCGTCAAGCGCGTGCTCGACGCCAACGTCAAGGCGCGGGTCAAGTCCGATCAGTCGGGCGTCGACCTGGCCAACGTCAAGATGGCGATGAACCCGTTCGACGAAATCGCTGTCGAAGAGGCTACGCGCCTGAAGGAAAAGGGCGTGGCGACCGAGATCGTCGCCGTGTCGATCGGGCCCGCGCAAGCGCGTGACACCATCGTCCAGGCCCTGACCATCGGCGCCGACCGCGGCATCCTGATCCAGACCGACATCGACGTCGAACCCCTGGCCGTGGCCAAGCTGCTGAAGGCCGTTGCCGACCAGGAAAAGCCCGACCTGATCATCATGGGCAAGCAGGCGATCGACGGCGACAACAACGCCACCGGCCAGATGCTGTCGACCCTGCTGGGTTGGCCGCAGGCGACCTTCGCTTCGAAGGTCGTCATCGAAGGCGGCGAAGCTCAGGTGACGCGCGAAGTCGACGGCGGCCTGCAAACGGTCGGCGTCAAGCTGCCGGCAGTCATCACGACCGATCTGCGCCTCAACGAGCCGCGCTATGCCTCGCTGCCCAACATCATGAAGGCCAAGAAGAAGCCGCTTGATACCAAGGCGGTCGCCGATTACGGCGTCGACGTTACGCCGCGCCTGAAGGTCGTCAAGGTCTCTGAACCGCCGAAGCGCTCGGCCGGCATCAAGGTCGCCGATGCCGCCGAGCTGGTCGCCAAACTCAAGTCCGCGGGAGTGCTGTAACATGGCCAATCTGGTTATTGCCGATCACGATGGCGCCACGCTGCGCGACACCACGCTGAAGACTGTTACGGCCGCGCAAGGTTTGGGCGGCCACATCGACGTCCTGGTCTATGGCGACGGCGTGCAAGCCGTGGCCGATCAGGCCGCCAAGATCGCCGGCGTGCGCAAGGTTTTGCTGTCGCAATCGTCCGAGTTGAAGGCCGATTTGGCCGAAGACGTCGCAGCGTTAGTCTCGGGCCTTGCCGCCAACTACGACGCGATCCTGGTGCCGGCCTCGTCGTCGGGCAAGAACTTCGCGCCGCGCGTCGCTGCCCAGCTCGACGTCTCGATGCTGTCGGACGTCATGCAGGTGGTCGACGCGTCGACCTTCGTGCGCCCGATCTATGCCGGCAACGCGCTGGAAACGGTGCAGACCTCGGACGCCAAGAAGGTGCTGACCGTGCGCACCACGGCGTTCAAGGCTGCAAGCGGTGAGGGCGGTTCCGCCGCGATCGAAACCGTGGCCGCTCCCGCCACCGTGGCTGGCACGCGCTTCATCTCCGAAGAAAAGGTCGTTTCGGCCCGTCCGGAACTGGGTGGTGCCCGCGTCGTCGTCTCCGGCGGTCGTGCGCTCGGCTCCAAGGCTGAGTTCGACGCCGTGCTCGATCCGCTGGCCGATAAGCTCCACGCGGCGGTCGGCGCCTCTCGCGCAGCGGTCGATGCCGGCTATGCGCCCAACGACTATCAGGTCGGTCAGACCGGCAAGGTCGTGGCGCCGGATATCTATATCGCCATCGGCATTTCGGGCGCCATCCAGCACCTGGCCGGCATGAAGGACTCAAAGGTCATCGTCGCTATCAACAAGGACGGCGAAGCGCCGATCTTCGGCGTCGCCGACTTCGGACTGGTCGAGGACTATAAGACCGCGATACCGGCTCTGATGGCCGCGCTGGGATAGGAAAATACAAGGGCTGTCCAGATTGGGCGGCCCTTTTCCTTTTTCCGTGTTGCATTGCGGACAAAGCCGCGCTTTATCCCCATATCGTTGTATTCAGCGGCCTTCTTTTTTGGCACGAGGACATCCATGACCATCACTTCGGTAGGCATTATCGGCGCGGGCCAGATGGGCGCTGGCATCGCTCAGGTGTGCGCCCAGGCGAATTACCAGGTGCTGCTGTTCGACCAGTCCGCCGACGCCGTGCAAAAAGCGTTGCAGCGTATCGAAAAGGGCCTCAACCGTCTGGTCGAAAAGGAAGCCATTACGGCTGACGACGCCAAGGCGGCGACGGGCCGGCTGAAGGCGGCGGCCGCCGTCAGCGACCTTGGCCAGTGCGACCTGGTCATCGAGGCGGCGACCGAGAACGAAAGCGTCAAGAACGCCATTTTCAAGTCGGTGTGCGAGCATTTGAAGCCCGAAGCGTTGTTGGCATCGAATACCTCGTCGATCTCGATCACGCGTCTCGCCGCGGCGACCGATCGCCCGGGCAAGTTCATCGGCCTGCACTTCATGAACCCGGTCCCGGTGATGAAGCTGGTCGAAATCATCCGCGGAATCGCCACCGACAGCGAAACCTATGAAATCGCTGTCAACTTCGCCCAAAGCCTTGGCAAGACCACGGCCAATTCCGAAGACTTCCCGGCCTTCATCGTCAATCGCATCCTGATCCCGATGATCAACGAGTCGATCTACACGCTCTATGAAGGCGTCGGCACGGTCATTGCCATCGACACCGGTCTGAAACTCGGCGCCAACCATCCGATGGGCCCGCTGGAGCTGGCCGACTTCATCGGCCTTGACACCGTTTTGGCCGTCATGAACGTGCTCTATGAAGGCCTGGCCGACAGCAAGTACCGGCCGTGCCCGCTGCTCGTCAAATATGTCGAGGCGGGCTGGCTGGGCCGCAAGGTCGGCCGCGGCTTCTACGATTACCGCGGCGAAAAGCCGGTGCCGACGCGCTGATGACGACTTTGGAGATCCGCCGCCCGGAAACGACGTGGATGCTGACCGGCGTCCTCGTCACCCTGTGCCTGCACGGGCTGTTGTGGTGGGTATTTTCCGGCATAGTGTCGCTCAACGAGCCAGTGCGTCAAAGCCGTCAGGTAATGATTTCCGCCCTGTTCTGGATGATCGGCGCCTTGGCTTGGTGGAAGTACCGCCTGCCGCAAAGCCGCCTGCACGCGGTGATGAGCGTGTTGGGCTGCGTCCTGTTGGTCGCCATTGTCGGCACCGTCTTTGCCTTTCTGGCTTTGGTGTTCCGCGGTGTCGTCTTCGACCATCAGGTAACGACGACCTTTTCGCTGCTGGGCGGCGTGCTGTTGATCGCGCAACTGATCCTGGCGCTGCCGTCGTCGCTGGTGCTGCAGGGGTTGGTGTTGCGCCGGCGCGCCCCCGAAGCGCCGCAGCTGCCGGGCTGAGATGAACGATCGGGTCGTCCTTCTCGATCATCTGCGCGGCCTGAGCATTCTGGGCATCCTCATCGTCAATGCCATCGCCTTCGCCCAGCCGGCGGCCGTTTATGGCCATCCGTCGCTGATCCCGATGAGCGCGGCCGACTGGACGACGTGGACGCTGATCGAGATATTCGCCCACGACAAGTTCGTCACCAGCTTTACCCTGCTGTTCGGCATCAGCACCTTTCTGGTGGGGCGTGAGCCGCATGTCCTGGGGCGACGCCTGGTGTGGTTGGCGGTATTCGGCATCCTGCACGGCGCCCTCATCTGGCACGGCGATATCCTGCTGCTCTACGCGGTTGCCGGCCTGACCTTCTGGAACTGGCGGCACGGCCAATGGCGACGCCTGCTGGTCTGGGGGTTGGCCCTGTTCATCGCCGGCACGCTGTTCGTCAACTGGCCGAACGCGCCGGACCTGCGCTATGATCCGCTCTTCGTCGTGCAGATGCGGTCCGGTTTCTGGGGCTCGTTGACCGGCAATCTGCAGGAATGGACGCAGGAAATCCTGTTCGAGGTCGGCGGTTATCTGCCGGTGACCTTGGGCGGCATGATGATCGGCCTCGCCCTGTTCAAGGCCGGGTTTCTGAGCGGCGAAGCGCCCGTGCGCAGCTATGCGCTGGGTGTCCTTGTGGGCGCGGCCAGTCTCGGCCTGATCGCCGCCGGCGTCTATGCGGCCGGAACCTGGTCGGACATGGTCAATGGCCTGTTCTGCCTGCCGGTGGCGCTGGGCTGCGCGTCGCTGCTGGCGCTGATCGGCCGCGTGCCGTGGGGGCGGATCGCGCTCTACCCGCTGGCCTGCGCCGGGCGCATGGCCTTCACCAATTACCTGATGCAGTCGCTGATCATGACGGCGATCTTCTACGGTGGCCGCGGTCTGGGCCTGTTCGGCACAATGGCCTATGCCGCCCTGGTCCCAATCGTCGCGACTGTTTGGATAGCGCAACTGATCCTCAGCCCGCTCTGGCTGAGCTTTTTCCGCTATGGGCCGTTCGAGTGGTTGTGGCGCAGCTTAAGCCATGGCCGGCTGATGCCAATTATTGGCTCAGCAGCTTATCCATCAAGGCCTTGACCTCGGGTGTGTCCCAGGTCGCGGTGCCATCCAGGCGCGCCACTTCGCGGCCCTGCTTGTCGAGGATCAGCGTCGCCGGCAGGCCGGCGACATTGAGCTTGGCCGCCTTGGTGATCAGATCGGGGTCGGCATAGACCTCAAGCGGCTCCTGGACGTCGATGAACGATTTGACGTCGTCGAAGCGTTCTTCGCCATCGCCGCTCAGTGGAATGACCTTCAAGCCCTTGCCGGCATAGGCCGATTGCAGCTTGGCCAAGGTCGGCATTTCGATGCGGCACGGTGTGCACCAGGTCGCCCAGAGATTCAGCACCACGACCTGGCCCTTGAAGTCGGCGAGATGCACCGGATGATGCTCGCGGTCGACAAAGGCCATATTGTCCATGGCCTTGGGGCTTTCCAGCGTCACCATATGAGCGATCGAGCCCTTGACGTAGGGCGCCAGCGGTCCCTTGGGCGCTTCGGCGGTCGCCGATTGCAACTCGTCGGTGGCAGGCTTGACCAGGGATTGGCCGACCGTGAACCACACGCCCGCGCCGATGGCAGCAAGGACAGCGACCACGCCCAGCGCGATCAGCGCCGGATGCGGCTTCTTTTTGCGCGGCTTTCCGGCCTTTGCCCCCTTGGGTTTGGCGGCAGCCTCGGCTATAGGCTGTCCCGACCCTGAAGGCTGCGGCGCAGGCGCTGCGGCCGGTTGTTTTGCGGCCTGGGGGTCGTCACTGTCCAAAGGATTATCCATGACCGCTCAATCCGACACGAAGCCCCAACCCGCGGCCGGGCAGGGCCAAAAAATGTGGGGCGGCCGATTTAGTGCCCGACCGGATGAGATCATGCAAGCCATAAACGTTTCCATCGGCGTCGACAAACGCCTGTGGCAACAGGATCTCAAGGGGTCGCGCGCCCACGCCGCCATGCTTGCCAAGCAAGGTATCATAAGTTTTGAGGATGCCCAAATCATAGACGGCGGACTGGCGAATATCGCCGCCGAGATCGAAGATGGCACCTTCCCGTTCCGCGACGAGTTCGAGGACATTCACATGAATGTCGAAGCGCGTCTGCGTGAGCTGATCGGTCCGGTCGCCGGGCGGCTGCACACCGCGCGGTCGCGCAACGACCAGGTGGCGGTCGATTTCCGCCTGTGGGTCCGAGACGCCGTCGACATCGCCGCGCAACAGCTGTTCGAGCTTCAAGGCGCCTTACTCAAGCGCGCCGAAGAGCATGCGGGCACCCTGATGCCGGGCTTTACCCACCTCCAGCCGGCGCAGCCGGTGACCTTCGGTCACCATCTGATGGCCTATGTCGAGATGTTCGGCCGCGACCGCTCGCGCTTCCTCGATGCCCGCGCCCGCATGAACGAAAGCCCGCTGGGCTCGGCGGCGCTGGCCGGTTCGCCGTTCCCCATCGACCGCCAGGCAACGGCCGAAGCGTTGGGCTTCGACCGGCCGATGGGCAATAGCCTGGACGGCGTCTCGGCGCGCGACTTCGCCCTGGAATCGTTGAGCATTGCCTCGATCTGCGCCGGCCATCTGTCGCGCCTGGCCGAGGAGATCGTCATCTGGACGACGCCGCAATTCGGCTTCGTCAAACTGTCGGACAGCTTCTCGACCGGCTCGTCGATCATGCCGCAAAAGCGCAATCCCGACGCCGCCGAGCTGGTGCGCGCCAAGACCGGCCGCATCACCGGGGCGCTGATCGCCCTGTCGACGGTGATGAAGGGCCTGCCGCTGGCCTATTCCAAGGACATGCAGGAGGACAAGCCGCCGGTGTTTGAAGCCTTCGATGCGCTCGATCTGGCGCTGCGGGCGATGACCGGAATGGTATTGGATCTTGACGTTAACGTCGACAAGATGAAGGCCGCCGCCGGCGCCGGTTTCTCGACGGCGACCGACCTCGCCGACTGGCTGGTGCGCACGCTCAACATTCCGTTCCGCGACGCTCACCACATCACCGGTGCCGCCGTCCGCGCGGCGGAGGTGCAAGGTGTGGATTTGGCGCAACTACCATTGAAAGACTTGCAGAATCTGGAAGCCAGGATCACCGAGGATGTGTATAAGGTGTTAACACCTGAGGCCTCCGCTGCCAGCCGCCAGTCCTATGGCGGCACCGCTCCCGATCAGGTTCGCCTACAAATCCAGCGCTGGAAGGAAATCCGCTCATGATGACGCCCCAAAAGACACGCTTTCTGGTCGCCGCGGCGTTGACCGGCACGATGCTGGCCGCTTCCGCCTTGGGCCTGAGCGCGTGCGGTAAGCTGGGCTCGCTGGAAACCGCCCCGCCGCTGTACGGCGCCAAGGCCAAGGCGCAATGGTCGCAGACCCATTCGGGCGATACCCTGTCGAGCACCTCGGTCTCCGGTGGCGGCAATATGACGACGCTGGAACCTGATTCCAACACCAAGAAGGAAACGGAACGGGCGACGCCCGACGCCAACGGCCAGAACACCATGCCGAACCCCTATACCGCCAACGTGCCGCCGTCGACGGCGCCGATCGAAGGCACGGGCAACGCCGAAGGCCACTGATCTTCGCGGGCCAAGGCTCGCAACTGACAAATGGGATGAGGCGACGCGGCTCATTGGAGGCGCGCCGCCGGTTTTTTGAGACACGATGAACCACTTCGAGACGAAGCAGGGCGAGATGTATTGCGAGGGCGTTTCCGTTACGGAACTCGCCGCTCAAGTCGGTACGCCCTTCTATTGCTATTCCTCGGCGACGCTGGAACGCCACTACACGGTGTTCCATGACGCCCTGGCGGCGCAGCCGGCCCTGCGCGGGCCGAAGAACGAAGCCCCGCTGGTCGCCTTTGCCTGCAAGGCCAATTCGAACCTCGCCGTGCTGTCGACCCTGGCGGCGCTGGGCTGTGGCGCCGACACGGTGTCCGAAGGCGAAATCCGCAAGGCGTTGAAGGCCGGCATTCCGGCGTCGAAAATCGTCTTTTCCGGCGTCGGCAAAACCGACGCCGAAATGGCATTTGCGCTCAAGACCGGCATCCACCAGATCAATGTCGAGTCGCGTGTCGAGCTGGAGCGTCTGTCGAAGGTGGCCCAATCGCTCGACATGATCGCGCCGGTGGTCATCCGCATCAATCCCGGCGTTGGCGCCGGTGGTCACGCCAAGATCACCACGGGCGGCGCGCGTGACAAGTTCGGCGTGTCGAGCGAGGAAGCGCTGAAGCTCTATGCCGAAGCGTCGTCGCTACGCTTTGTCGCGCCGCTGGGCATCGCCTGTCATATCGGCTCGCAGATCACCAATCTCGAGCCGATGCGCGCAGCCTTTGCCAAGATGCGCGGCTGGGTCGAACAATTGCGCGCCGAGGGCTTGAGCGTCGAGCGTCTCGATCTCGGCGGCGGCTTGGGCGTGCCCTATTTCAACCAGCCTGAACCGCCGTCACCGGCCGATTTCGCCGACATGGTGGCGCTGACCGCTGGCGACCTCGGCCTGCGTTATGCCTTCGAGCCCGGCCGCCTGATCGCCGCCAATGCCGGCATCCTGGTGTCGCGCGTCGTGCACATCAACGAGCGCAGCGAAAACGGCCAGAACTTCCTGGTACTGGATGCGGCGATGAACGACCTCATCCGTCCGGCGCTCTACGATGCCTATCACGACATTCGTCCAGTCGCCGACGGCAGTAATGACCGTGTCACCTATGACGTTGTCGGTCCGGTGTGCGAAACCGGCGATACCTTCACGCGCGGGCGTGAGCTGCCGCGGCTCAAGGCCGGCGATCTCGTCGCCTTCATGAGCGCCGGCGCCTATGGAGCGGTGATGGGAAGCGAATACAATTCGCGTCCGCTCGCGCCGGAGGTGTTGGTGCGTGACGGCGATTGGGCGATCGTGCGTCCTCGGCCGAGCTATGACGAGATGATGGCGCGTGAGCACGTGCCGGACTGGTCGGGTGCCGAGCCGAAGCGGGCGCGGGCCTAGGGTACAAAGGGGGGATTGGTCAGGGCATGTCAGTTGCGTCATCACCGCTTTCACGATTGAACCGCGCCCTGTTCTGGACGCGGCTGGTGATGATTTGGGAACGCGCCCTGCCGATCGTTGTGCCGTTTCCGCTGCTGGCCCTGCTGGTCGCGGTTGCCGGGCAGTGGGGGCTGTTCCTGGTGGTGCCGAAATGGGCGCACGCCGCCATCCTGGCCGCCGGGCTGCTGATCGCCATTATCGCCGCCGTCCGGGCCGCCTTGCGCTTTCGCACGCCGAGCTTTACCGAGCTTAATACCCGTCTGGCCGTCGATAACGAGATGAAGCCCGAGCGCCTGATCGCCATGCGCCACGAGGCGGATCAGCCGCCGCTGCGCATTGGCAAGGCCAAGGCCGGCATCGCCGCTGCCGATCCCTATGCCCTGCGGTTTGTCGCCCTGGTGATGATCATGCTAGGCTTCTTGATCCTCGGCCCGTCGTCATTCACCCGCATGGCATCGAGCTTCTGCCCGTTCGCCAAGACGCACGCGGCGGCTGATACCAATCTGGCGATGAAGTAATCAGTCCATCGCGCCGATATAGGGCAGGCTGCGGTAAAGGCCGCCATCGTCCAGTCCGTAACCCACCAGATAACGATTGGGCGCTTCCCAGGCGGTGAAATCGGCTTCGATTTCGCGGCGAGCGCCGTCCTTCAACGGATCGGGCTTGCGCGCGAACACGGCGGTCAGCACTTCGGCCGCGCCGGCTTCGATGACGATTTCACGGGCGATCTTCAGTGACGCGCCGGTATCGAGCACATCATCGATAATCAGCACCTGACGGCCTTCGACCGAGCGCTGCAACGGCGCGCGGATCAGCATGGCGCCGCTTTCGTGGCCATCGCCGTAGGAGGACAGCCACAGGGCATCGAAGAAGGTCGGCCTGCCGGCGCGGTCGAGCGCGCGCGTCAGGTCCGAGGCGAACCAGATGCCGCCGGTCAGCAAACAGATGCAGACGCAATCGGGCTTGATGTAGTGGGCGATCAGCTCGGCCAGAGCGGTGACGCGACCCTGGACCTCATCTTCGGGCAGCAGGACGGCCGGCGCTGGGGGAAATTCGGCGTTAGGACTATGCGTCTCAGGATTGGCCGTTGCTGACGGGGACGGGGTTTTGACTGGCGACGTCATCGGTACTCATCGACGTGTGGGCGGTCCGCAGGGCCGGCGAGGCGAGGGGCGCCGGCACGGCGGCAGGGGCCGCGGTTTCGGGATCGGCCGGAGCGTCGGTTTCGCTGCCGGCTGTCGCCACCTGTTCGCGCTTGGGCGTCTCGGCGGCGGCAACGGCGCGCCCGGCGGGCACGGCCTTCATGTGCTTCATTGCCAGCATATCGAAGCGCAGGTCAAGGTGTGCTGTCAGGTTCTTCGGATCGGCGACGTCGAAGGACAGGGTACGCGTGGCGTGCGGGGCGACGACCAGACCGTTCGACGGCATGACGACGGTGTTAAACGGCTGTAGGGTCGAATCGAGCAGGGCGACGCGTACCGGCGGCACGGGTTCGGCCTTGTCGCTGGTATTGCTGACCTGAGCCTTGACGGTGACGACGAAGCGGCCGCCCTCGACGACCGTGCTCGCCGACTGGTCGACGAAACGCAGATTGGTGCCGTAGACCGGCAGGCCGACCATGGCATAGGCGCCGGCAACGCGTGGGAAGGTGCGCACGATGTCGACACGCAGCAGATAGCCGGTAACGAAAACGGCGGCGCAACAGGCGGCCAGCGCGCCCCAGATCAGGCCCTGAGCGGCCAGCGCCTTCATGCGCTTCTTGTAGTCCTGCAGGGCGCGATAGCTCTTGCCGAGCTTGTCGGCCTTGACGGTATTCAGGTCCTCGGTCCGCGCCGGCGGTTCTTTTTCTACCGGCGGCAACTCGATCGGTTCTTCCGGGCGCACGGCGTGCCACGTCGCCTTGCACGCCGCGCAACGCACGGTGCGGCCGGCGGGCCCCAATTGGGCCTCATCAAGCGTATATTGCGTGGCGCAGGACGGACAGCTAAGGATCATATGACGGCGAATCGGGCGCGGGAAACCGGAGCGAACCCAGATAGGAATCAGGGTTTCAGCAGCGGCGACTTTAGCGCCGCAAATCTTAACAACTGATCAAGCCGCCTTAACCCTTTCGCAGCCGTTTGTCCGGCTAATCGTCAATTGTCATGACCGACCCAGAACCCAGGAAATCGACCCGCAAAACGGCGGACCCCGCCGTCGCGGTCGAGAACGTCGTCGAATTTCGCGACGTCTCCCTGCGCTATGAGGCCTATGGGGTGCGCGGCGACGGCGTGCACGAGGATACAGACGATTACATCCTGAAAAACCTGAACTTTGCCCTGCCGGCGGGGTCATTCCATTTCCTGACCGGCCCATCGGGCGCCGGCAAGACCTCGCTGCTGAAGATGATCTATCTGGCGCAGAAGCCGAGTCTCGGCCAGATTTCGCTGTTCGGCGCCCAGATCCGCCCCGATGATCGCGGGCAGAGCGCGGCGCTGCGCCGGCGCATCGGCATCGTCTTCCAGGAGTTCCGCCTGCTGGAGCACATGAATGTCTTCGACAATGCCGCCCTGCCCTTGTTCGTCCAGGGCTTAAGCGTCAAAAAGAATGCCGAGGACATTACCGAACTGCTGACCTGGGTGGGCCTGAAGCACCGCCTGCAGGCCATGCCGCACGTGTTGTCGGGCGGCGAAAAGCAGCGCCTGGCCATTGCGCGCGCCGTGGTGACGCGGCCGACCCTGATCTTGGCCGACGAGCCGACCGGCAATATCGACCACGCCATGGGCCTGCGCATCATGCGCCTGTTCATCGAACTCAACCGCCTTGGCGCCACCGTACTGATTGCCACCCACGACGAGGGTCTGGTGCGCGCCTCGGGTATGCCGGTGCTGGAGCTGGCGGGCGGACATCTGACGCGGCGCGATCGTCTGCCGCCGCGCGACAAGAAAACGACGGAGGCGCTATGAAACGCTTCCTCGGCCGTCTCGGCTCACCGTTGGGCGCCAATACACTGCTGCCGACCCAGGATCAGCGCGAGGTGGCCCTGCACTACGTCATCGGCGTGCTGTGCTTTCTCGCCTGCCTGGCCGCGCTTGTGGTCATGGCGTCCGACCGCGCTGCGTCGGGCTGGTCGAGCGACCTGCGCGCCGAGGTGACCTTCCAGGTGCGCCCATCGGGCATGGAATCGGGCTCGGTCGCCGCCGCCAAGGCCGCCGAGGTGCTGGCCGGCATCCGGGGCGTGGCGGAAGCCGAAGCGATCGAACCGGAAAAGGCCAAGGCGCTGATCAAGCCGTGGCTGGGCGACGCCGTGCTCGATGACCTGCCGATCCCCAACCTGGTCGAGGTGCGGCTAAAGCCCGGCCACCCCGCCAAACTGTCCGATTTGAACGAGGCCTTATCCTCGCGCGGCATCGACGCCAGTCTCGACGATCACTCGACATGGTTAAGGGACGTCGATCAAAGCGCCCTGACCATCCGGCTGATTTCGCTCGGCATCTTTTTGATTATCGGCTCGGCCACGGCGGCGGTTGTCGGCTTCGCCACGCGCGCCGGCCTGACCGCCCGCGCCGACGTCGTCGAGATACTAAGCCTTTGTGGTGCAACGGATTTATTCATCGCTGAACGCTTTCAGTTCCGCTTTGCGCGCATGGCTTTCGAGGCTGGATTGCTTGGGGCATCGGCCTCGGCGATCGTCATGGGCATCATAAAAGCCACGGCACACTCACAAAGCTTCGCCATGGCTCTTCCCTTTTCATGGTTGGACCTGTTAATATTGGTTCCTTGTCCCCTGCTGGTGGCGCTGATCGCCGGGTTCACCGCGCGCCTCGTCACCCTACGCCTTCTCGGAGGAAGAACCTGAGCGCATGCGGAGCCTGATCGCCATCGGTGTGATTGTGCTTCTTTGGGTGTTGGGACTCGTTCTCTTCGCCGATCGGGTGGTCGATTCCACGCCGGCCGCCGAACCTGAACAGCCCGCCGACGCCGTTGTCGTGCTGACCGGTGCTTCGGATGCCCGTCTTCGCGAAGGCATGCGCCTGCTGGAACTGCGCAAGGGCTCGCGCATGCTGATTTCGGGCGTCAATCCCGAGGTCAAGCGCTCGGAACTGCTGAAACTGACCGAAGGCCCGAAGCGGCTCTATGATTGCTGCGTCGATCTCGGTTTCCAGGCCGAAAACACCGTCGGCAATGCCCGTGAAATCGCCGACTGGGCGCGGGCGCACGATTTCTACAGCCTGATCGTCGTCACCTCCGACTACCACATGCCGCGCGCCCTGCTGGAGATCAAGGCCGACCTGCCCGAGGGCCATCTGGTGCCCTATCCGGTGGCGACGCCCGAGCTTGACGCCCGCGGCTGGTGGAAATCGCCCAAGGGCTTTAAGCTGATCGTCGTCGAATACACCAAGTACCTGGCTATACTCGGCCGCGACATGATCCTGTCGGTGTCGCGTGCCTTCGGTGACCACGGCGGCAAGCGCCCGGCCAATGGCTCGGAAGACAGCGCCGCCTCCAGCAGCACGGCTATGCCGCAAAGCGCGCCACACGCCTCGAATTGATGACCCGCCTCAAATCCTTGCTCTTCATGCTGTGGCTCTACGGCTCGATGTTCGTCATGGCCATCGTCTGTTCGCCGCTGCTGCTCTTGCCGCGCCGCGCTTCGGTTGGCATCATCAAGGTATGGGCGCGCATGGCCTTGGGCGCCGCGCGCCTGCTGTGCGGCATCCGGGTCGAATTCCGGGGCTTGGAGCATCGACCCGCCGGTGCCGCCCTGATCGCCGGCAAGCATATGAGCATGCTCGACACCATTGCGCCGTTCGTCGTGCTTGACGATCCTTGCTATGTGCTCAAGCAGGAGCTGATGCGGCTGCCCTTCTTTGGCTGGTTCGCCGCGCGCTCGGGCATGGTCGCCGTACGTCGCGAAGACGCGGCCCGCGCGCTGAAGAAGATGGTCGCCGATTGCCGTGCGCGTCTGTCCGAGGCGCGCCAGATCATCATTTTCCCCGAAGGCACGCGTTCCGATCCGGGCGACGATGCCGACTATAAGCCGGGTGTCGCCGCGCTCTATCGCGACCTTGAAATGCCGTGCCATCTCCTGGCCACCAATTCGGGGGTGTTTTGGCCGGGCCACGGCATCGACCGCAAGCCGGGCGTCGTCGTCTACGAATTTCTCGAGCCGCTGCCGGCCGGGATGAAGCGGCCGGAACTGATGCGCGAAATGAAGGCGCGGATCGAGGACCGTTCGAACGCCCTGGTGGCGGCGAGCCAATCCGTCAAGGCTTAAGTGCTTTTAGCCTGCTTCCAGGCGATGAAGCGCTGCACGGCGCGGCGAGCGCACGCCTGGGCGGCATCGCCGGCGCGGCCTTGCAAGGCGTCGGACATGTGGGCGTGGGCCGAGACATAGGCCTTCAGCGCCGGTGTCTGGAAGGCGGTGACGGTTGCCTGCAACTGCTCGGTCGTCATCGAGTCGGCGTAGTAGTCCGGGATCAGGGCCAGGATCTGCGGCACCAGATTGTTCTGGAACTCGTCGTCGAGCAGTTCGAGCAGCTTGGTCTGGTCGGCCGCCGGCAACTGGCGGAAGCTGTCCTCCTGGCGCATGGCCTGTTCGAGGACCGGCATCATGCCGGCGCGCACCTGGTTGACCTGGTCGATGGTGCCGTCGACCTCGATCAGTTGTTGCGCCAACTGGACACGCTTGGCGCGATCGGCCTCAGTACTGGCCGCGGGGCGCGTGCCGCTATCGATCTGGGCGTGGGCGGTGACGGCCGCGGTGCTCAGCAAGGCGCACGTCAGGCCGATAGCAAGTTTGGCGCTCAGGCGCATGTGAAGTCCCCCTTGGAGCGCGCTCTACTGCGCCTCGTAATCCTTGACGATCTGGTATTGCGCCATGGTGATGTCGAGCTCGGCGGCGCGATCATTCTTGCCGGTATCGTCCAGCCGCATCCGCGTCACCTTGCGCTGGGCGTCGTTGTCGAAGGCGACGATCAGCAGCGTCAGATCCTGCTTGGACAGATAGCTCGCCTCGACGCGCGCATTCATGTTGAGGATTTTCTCCTGCAGCTCGGTCTCGGCCGAGGCGGCGATGCTCGACAAGCGGTATTTATCAACCTCGGACAGCTTGTCGATCGGGACGTGCTTGTTCACTTCCTGGATGATCAGCTTCATGTGATTGGTGGCGACGAAATGGCGCAGCAGCTCGTCGGTGCCATCGACCTTGAACACGGTACGCGCCAGGCCGACGCGTTCGTCGAGGGCCGGGTCGCCGGTGGAGGCCGTATCGGCGGCGTCGGACGCCGCCTGATCGGCGGTGCCGGGCGCGCCCTGGAAGGCGCGAACGATGGCATCGGCGGCGCGGGCATCGAGCGAGGCGGTGTCCGGAATCGACAGAACCGTGCCGGTGCTTAAACCGGTCGCCTGGCCAGACAGCTGCGACAGCGGCTTTAAGCTCAGCATGTCGCTAACGTCGTGCGCGGAGGGCGCGGTCGCGGTCGCCTGATCGGATCCCTGTGGCAGGGCGGGCGCGCCGGCGGCCGGTGCGGCATCGGCGGCGTAGGTGCCGCCAGCGGCCGAAGACCTGGCGTCCGGCGCATCGAGCATGGCCAGGATTTGCGCGCGCAATGCGCCTTGAGCCGGCGTGGTGCGCGCCGTGGCGTCCTTGTAGGCGGCGAGATCGTGGCTGCGCGCGGCGGTTAGCGGATCGACACCGGGCTGTGGGTGGATGACATCGCCTTGCGGCGTGGCATCAGCCAGGACAGACTTTTTGCCGGTATTTGCCCCAGAATTCGCCAAGGCGACAGCATTGTCCTTGAGCGCGGCCACGGCCGCTGCGGCGGCGGCGTTCTGGAGACGCGAGGAGAGATTGACAGCCGGGGCCGGAACGTCGGGCGTCGCCACGGCTTGCGCCGACGCAGTACCGGCGAGGCCCGCCAGGAAAAGCACTGAAAGGACGGTCCGCACCGTCATCCGCGCGGACTGTTCATACCGAATTCGCGACAAACCCCACCCCCACAAATATCCTGGACGCTTCATGCCAAAAGGGATTGTCACCCCTTGGCCATGAGGCTTTTAGCTGGCCACCGATTCCTTGAATGACTTGACGATCTTGACGACCGCTTCGACCATGTAGCTTTCGACCTGACCGGCATTGCCCGATTGATCGACGAACTTGGCGGCATTGTATTTGGCGGCGGAAATCGACGAATTGGCAGTAATCAGCTGCTGAATTTCGTCGGCGCTGAAGGAGGACGCCTGGTTCTGGGCGATCGAGTCGATCAGCTGCGCCTCGGTGTCCTTCATGATCTTGTCGGCGATCTGGTCGTAGCGCGTGCTCTGCTCGGTGGTGAGCTGGCTTTCGCCCGAGCGCTGAATGACCACCAGCTTGGTCGTCGTCTTGGCGTTGTCGAGCACCGAGCGGATATTGCGCGCCGTGCCGTCGAGTTCCATCAGTTGCTTGTAGAGCGCGACCTTGTTGGCGGCAGAAGCGGCATCGGCGCTGTCATTGACCTGGGCGACGGCGACACTGGCAACATCGCCGGCGGCGACGGCAGCGGTATTGGACGGCGCGGCAGCCACGATGTCCTGGGCGTGGACGATCGCCGGCGCGGCCGCAAGCGCGGCAGCGACGGCCAGGCTCGAAAGGGCAGCGGTACGCATCGGACGCTCCGTTAACATAAAAGTTAACGGAGACTAACTCACATCAGCGTGCCGTGGCAATGCTTGAATTTCTTGCCCGATCCACAGGGGCAAAGGGCATTGCGCGGTGTGGCTTCCCAGCCACCGGGAAGGGCGGAGTGGGGCAGTCTTTCGCGCTCTTCCGCCGTCAGGTCGTCCGACAAGCCGCGAGCGGCCTCATTGTGGCCGGTGGTTGGGTCGAGATGGACTTCCTGGAAGCGGCGCTGGGCCTGGACCGTCGGTGGCGCCTCGGGGGCGGTTTCCGGCGGCGCCTGGAAGCGGATTTCCATGGTCATCAGCCAACGCGTGACGCTTTGGCGCAGATTGACCAGAAGCGCTTCGAACATGGTGAAGGCTTCGGTCTTGTACTCGTTGAGCGGGTCGCGCTGACCGTAGCCGCGCAGACCGATGACGGCGCGCAGATGGTCGAGGTGCATCAGGTGTTCGCGCCAATGGATGTCGATCATCTGCAGCAGGAACTGCTTTTCCAGCGATTTCATCTGCTCGTCGCCGAGCAGTTGCAGGCGTTCGGTCATCTTTTCGGCAGCGGCATGCTGAAGACGCTCTTCGATTTCCTCGTTGGCGATGCCTTCTTCGGCCGCCCAGTCTTCCAGCGGCAGGTCGAGGCCGGTCAGGGCAATGACCTGTTCCTTCAGCCCGGCAATATCCCACTGCTCGGCATAGGCCTTGGGCGGCAGGTGACGGCCGACGAGGTCGGAAATGGTATCGCGGCGGAAGTCGTCGATCAGCTCCGACAGGTCGTCGCTGTCCATGAATTCCTGGCGCTGTTCGAACACCGCCTTGCGCTGGTCGTTGACGACGTCGTCGTACTTGAGCAGGTTCTTGCGGATTTCGTAGTTGCGCTGTTCAACGCGCTTTTGCGCTGTGGCGATAGCGCCGTTGAGCAGCTTGTGGGTGATGGCTTCGCCTTCTTCGACGCCAAGCGACTTCATCATCGCATTGAGGCGGTCGCCGGCGAAGATGCGCATCAGGTCGTCTTCACACGACAGGAAGAACTTTGAGCGGCCCGGGTCGCCCTGACGGCCGGTGCGGCCGCGCAGCTGGTTGTCGATACGGCGACTTTCGTGGCGTTCGGTGCCGAGCACGAACAGCCCGCCGGCGGCCAGCGCCCTTTGCTTGAGACCGGCGATCTGGGCCTCGATCTCGGCCTTCTTGGCGAAGATCTGTTCCTGGTTGACTTCGACACCGGCCTCGGCCTGTTCGCCCAGCCATTTCTGAATGCGCATGTCGACATTGCCGCCGAGCTGAATGTCGGTGCCGCGGCCGGCCATGTTGGTGGCGATGGTCACCGCGCCCGGGACACCGGCATCAGCGACGATTTCCGATTCCTGTTCATGGAAGCGGGCATTGAGCACGTTGTGCGGAATGCCGCGGCCGGACTTGTAGACAATGTCATAGGCGGCTTCGCCGGCCTTGAGGATGTCCTTCTTGTCGGCGCTGGCATACTCAGGCTTCAGGGTGCGCGACTGCTCGACCTTGTAGTTGTAGGCGTTGAGATAGGCCGACAGGTCTTCCGACTTTTCGATCGAGGCGGTCCCGACCAGAACCGGCTGGTCCTTGACGTAGCAATAGGCGACCTGGGCGGCGATGGCGGAGAACTTTTCCGCCTCGGTACGATAGACCTCATCGTCGTCGTCGATGCGCTGGATCGGGCGGTTGGTCGGGATTTCCATCACGTCCATCTTGTAGATGTCGAGGAATTCCGACGCTTCGGTCGCCGCCGTGCCGGTCATGCCCGACAGCTTGTTATACATGCGGAAATAGTTCTGGATGGTCACCGAGGCCAGGGTCTGGTTTTCCGGCTGGATCTCGACGTGTTCCTTGGCTTCGATCGCCTGGTGCAGACCTTCCGACAGGCGGCGGCCGGTCATCATGCGGCCGGTGAATTCATCGATCAGGATGATTTCGCCGTCCTTGACGATGTAGTCCTTGTTCAGGGTGTAGAGCGTGTTGGCGCGCAGCGCCTGGTTGGCGTGGTGAACCAGCGAGATATTGGCCGGATCGTAAAGCCCCGCCGTATCCTCGGAGATATAACCGGCGCTGGTCAGCATCTCCTCCAGACGCTCAGAGCCCAGTTCCGACAGCAGCACCTGGCGCTGCTTTTCGTCGAGTTCGAAGGTCTCTTCGTCCTTGATCAGCTCGAGGATGGTGGTGTTGAGCACCTTGTACAGTTCCGAGCGGTCCTCGGTCGGGCCCGAAATGATCAGCGGCGTGCGCGCTTCGTCGATGAGGATCGAGTCAACTTCGTCGACGATGACGAAGTTGTGGCCGCGCTGGACCATTTCCTGCGGCGAATAGGCCAGATTGTCGCGCAGATAGTCGAAGCCGAATTCGTTATTGGTGCCGTAGGTGATGTCGCTGGTATAGGCGGCGCGGCGTTGGGTCTGGTTCAGCCCGTTGACGATAACGCCGGTCGACATGCCGAGGAACTTGTAAACGCGGCCCATCCATTCAGCGTCGCGCTTGGCCAGATAGTCGTTGACGGTGATGAGATGGACGCCCTTGCCGGTGAGGGCATTGAGATAGACCGGCGCCGTGGCGACCAGCGTCTTGCCTTCACCGGTGCGCATTTCAGCGATACCGCCCTTGTGCAGGATCATGCCGCCGACCAGCTGAACGTCGTAATGGCGTTGACCGATGGCGCGCCAAGCAGCTTCACGCACCGCGGCGAAGGCTTCTTCCATCAGCGAGTCGAGCGAGGCGCCCTTGGCCAGCCGTTCGCGGAACAGCACGGTCTGGTGCGCCAGTTCCTCATCGCTCATCGCCTTGTATTTCGGCTCCAGCGCGTTGACCTTGGTCACCCGGCCCATATAGGAACGGACCTTGCGCTCGTTGGACGAGCCGAACAGCATTTTGGCGAGAGCCAGCATTGAGAAACCTTGGTAGTCGTATAAAAAAGCGATAAGCTGCCTAATCGGACAAATTAAGGCCGAATTAGCCGCATAGATGTATGGACTTGCATTTCGCCGCGAATTTTACTGCTTAGTCTTGAAGTCGTAACGCCGCTGAAACGTCTTACGGTCAAGGTAGGTAAACATCCGTGCTTTTCAAGCGGGAACTGACTTAAGCGGCGCGATGGTGTATGTCAATGTATCGACGGTCCGCCAGAAGGCTCGGGCTCGTACTTTGGGAAGAATATATGCATAGTCGACTGCGTCCCGGCATGGCTCCGGTCCACAGCCCGAAAATCAGCCAGGCGCGCGTTATCGCCGCCCGCGATATCCGTCCGTATTGGGCCTTGATGCTCATCCTCATGGCCGTGGTCGTGATCATGCTGGGCGGCTGCAACAAGACCCAGACCTCCGAGCGTCCGCCCGAACCGGGTGACACCGCCGTGGCGCGTGTTAACGGCATGACCGTGTGGTCGTCCGACGTGCGCAACGAAGCCGTCGCCCAGGGCCAGATCGGCGCCGGCGAACCGCTCGACGTCACGTCCGACCTGTTCACCCGCACCCTGCAGGAAGTCATCGACCAGAAGCTCCTGGCGCACGAAGCCGAGTCCAAGGGCCTCGACAAGTCGATCACCGCCCAGCGCCGTCTGCAGGCCGCTCAGGACCGCATCCTCGGCGACATGCTGGTCGAAAACACCGTCGACCGTCAGATCGACGACAAGACCATCAAGCAGCAATATGACGAGCAGGTGCGCCTGGCGAAGACCTCCGAAGAGGTCCGCGCCCGCATGATCATGCTCAAGACCAAGGCCGATGCCGACGCCATCATGAAACAGCTTCAGGGCGGCGGCGTGTTCGAGGCCCTGGCCATGGAACACTCGATCGACCAGGCGACGCGCTTCAATGGCGGCGACATGGGCTACTTCACCATGGATATCATGCCCCAGGCCTACAAGACCGCGCTCGGCAATGCTCAGACCGGTCAGGTCGTCGGCCCCGTGCAGACCGAGGGCGGCTGGGCCGTGCTGCGCGTCGAGGACCGCCGTCCGGAACAGTTGCCGACGCTTGAGGAAGAGCGTCCGGTGATCATGCGCTACCTCGTCTACAACCAGGTTGCCGGCCTGCTGAAGAACCTGCGCAACAATGCCAAGGTAGACATGTTGCTGCCGAAGACCGCGGCTGACGGCGCCAATCAGGAGCCGGCCTCGGCGCCCAAGGGCGCCTTCGATGCCAGCGCCGATGCCGCTTCGGGCAGCGATGCCAATGATCAGGTCGCCGATACCGTGTCGTCGTCGTCTTCGTCGAGCAGCGTCGCCGCCGTCAAGCCGAAGCCGGCGCCGGTCGATACCCATTCGATGCTGCTGCCGGAGCGCGATCCGACGGCGGGCCATCACTTCTTTGCGCCCGCCGGTGCCGGAACGAAGAAGAACTAGCAAAGCCGAACACGCGTGACAGATTTGCGGCGGGACCAACCGCCGCAAATCGCCATTGTCCGTAATCTCCGCTTCTGTTAAGGCGCACGCGAACCGTTTCAGGACCGTGCCCTCATGACCAAACCGCCTAAAGCCCCGTCCGTCCCGCTCAATCCCGCGCGTGCGCTGGACCCGGTGACGCGCGCGGTCAAGCGCGCGGCGCAAAAGGGGGCCGAACTGGCCGCTGGGCTGACCCACGAGGCCGTCAAGGCCGTCGAAGCGCCGAAACCGGCGGCCGCGGCGCCGGGCAAGCCCGGTCTTGCCGTCTCGCCGCTGGCGGTGCCGTTGCCTGAGATGCCGCCGGTCGGCGGGGTGCAACTGGCGACCGCGCGCTCGGGTTTCTATAAGCACGATCGCAAGGACACCTTGCTGATGAAGTTCGCCGAGGGCACGACGGCGGCGGGCGTGTTCACGCGTCACACCGTCGGCTCCGCTCCGGTCGACTGGTGCAAGAAGCAGCTCGAAATCAACGAAGGCCAGGGCGTGCGCGCGCTGGTGGTCAATGCCGGCTGCGCCAATGCCTTTACCGGCAAGCCCGGCGCTGACGCCGCCCGGCGTACGGCCTCGGCCCTGGCGCGCAGGCTGGATTGCCGTCAGCGCGACATCCTGCTGGCCTCGACGGGTGTGATTGGCGTGGTGCTCGACGACTCCAAGATCGCCGCCCGCTATTATGAGCTTGAGCACAATCTGCGCGCCGATGCCTGGCATGAGGCCGCGCAGACGATCATGACCACCGACACCTTCCCCAAGGGGGCGTTCGAGACGGCCGAGATCGACGGCATCGAGGTCAAGATCGGCGGCATCGCCAAGGGTTCGGGCATGATCGCGCCGGATATGGCGACCATGCTGGCCTTCATCGTCACCGATGCCACCCTGTCGCCGGGCGTGCTGCAAAGCCTTCTGCTGCTGTTCACGCGAACCACCTTCAATTCGGTGACGGTCGACGGCGATACCTCGACCAATGACACGTGTCTGCTGTTCGCCACGGGGGCTGCGGGCGCGCCGCGCATTTCGCGTGCCGGCGACAAGCGGTTGGCCGATTTCAAGGCCAAGCTCGAGCGCGTCATGCATTCCCTGGCGACCCAGCTGATCCGCGACGGTGAAGGCGCGACCAAGTTCGTCAAGGTCAATGTCACCGGCGCCGCCAATCCGGCCTCGGCGCGCAAGATCGCCAAGTCGATCGCCGAAAGCCCGCTGTGCAAGACCGCCTGGGCCGGTGAGGACGCCAACTGGGGCCGCATCGTCATGGCGGTCGGCAAGACCGAGGAGCCGGTCGATCGCGATCGCCTGGCCATCCGCTTTGGGCCGCTGGTGGCCGCCGAAAACGGCGCGCCATCGCGCACCTATGACGAGGCGGCGATGTCAGCCTATATGAAGAACCAGGAGCTGGAAATCAGCGTCGATGTCGGGGTGGGCAGGGCGTCGGCCCACGTCTATACCTGCGACCTGACCCACGGCTATATCAGTATCAACGGGGACTACCGCTCATGACCGAAAAACCGCGCGATATCGAGGCGCAAAGCGTCACCTGGCTGACCGACGCCGAACGCCAGGACATGGATAGCCGGCGCGAGTGGATTTACAAGTATCCGCAATTTTTCGGCAATGCCGCGACCGTCGAGGGCAAGCTGGCCCTGGTCGAAACGGTGTTGAAGGACGAAAAGGCGCTGGCTGGCGGCCGCTATGCCCTGCAATGCCTGGGTATCGTGTTGGGCGACGCCATCGCCCAGGCCAAGGACATGACGTGGTACATGCTACAATCCGATATGGGTAAGGGGCCGTGCCTCGGCATTCCTGAAACCACGGTCAAGATCGTGCCGGTGACGGTCTTCGCCGATTTGGTGGCGCGCGGCGACAAGATCGATGTGCCGGATATCTTCAATTATTTCACCACCTCGGTCGACCGGCTGAAGGGGGAATACGCGGCGATGATCGCCGGCCCCAGCCGCTAAGCGGATCGTAAAACGATGAAAACCGTCCTTGTCGTGGCCGCGGCCCTGATCGACGGCGACGGCCGGGTGCTGATCGCTCAACGCCCGGAAGGCAAGTCGCTGGCCGGGCAATGGGAATTTCCGGGCGGCAAGGTCGAAGCCGGCGAGACACCCGAAGATGCGCTGATCCGCGAGCTGGATGAAGAGCTGGGCATTGTCGTCAAGCACGCGTGTCTCGCGCCCTTCGTCTTTGCCTCGCACACCTATGAGACGTTTCATCTTTTGATGCCGCTCTACCTCATCCGCCGCTGGGAGGGTGAACCGCAGATGCGCGAACACACGGCGCTGAAATGGGTGCCGCCGCTGAAGCTGCGCGACTATCCGATGCCGCCGGCCGATGTGCCCCTGGTGGCGTGGCTGCAGGACTTTTTATGACCCGGAAGGAAGTCGAACTGAAAACGGACGATCACGGGCAACTGCGTGGCGTGCGTTATCATGATGGCTACATGGTCAGATTTGCCTTTGATAATCATCTGACGTTTGCAGTCCGAGCAACGGATGAGAGCCTGACCGAATTGGTCCTGCTGGATATTAAATTGCTGTGCACCGATCCTATTTGGGAAAGTGCAATCATCACAAATATCGATGTCTGGAACGCCGCCAATGCGCCTCTAAGATATTGGCAGAATCTTCTTCAGGGCCGTGAAGATCCTCGAGGCGTGGAGATCGACATAGCCCGTTATCTGCCCGAATGTGCTGATTATTGGGTAGTAGAGGTCAGCACGGCATACGGCGGAGGCTTTAGTTGCTTGTGTCGCGACATACAGATTTTTCAGACCGAATAACAAAATTGCGACTCGCTAACGTCTGATGTGCTCTCGAGCCGGGCGTCGGCCGATCTGCCGCTTGTGGCGTGGTTGCAGGATTTCCTGTAAGCTCGAACCTTCCTAAGGGAGGCGCACATGGCGGCAGGCACGAAAGACGATCCGTGGCAACTGACGACGCCACCGGGCACGTCGGCCTATCAGATGTATCGTGACACGAAAGACGGCAAGGCCGTCATTGTCTGCGTCGTCGGGTCGACCACGCTACTCTACGACGCCCGCGCCATCGACGACCTGCACGCCATGCTGAAGGCGCACGGCGACTGGATGGATATCGGGGGCGCCGACGAACAGAAGGACGCCAAGCCCGGCACCGTTGAGGCCTGGGGCCGATCGGCTGACAACCCGGTCGGCGGCTGGTACGGCCTGAAAAAAGGCCTGCGCGGCCGCTTCGGCGTCTACATGCCGCCCCTGCTCGAAGCGCTGGGCCTGGCCGAAGTCACTCACGACGCCAAGAACAACCGGATGCGGTCGCTGTGACGCCGGCGACGCGCCTGTTCGTCATAGCTGTCCTGATTGTCGGTGCCGTGGTGGCCCTATTGCTGTGGCGGGGAACGATATCCATTCGCATCGACCTTCCGGCCCGATCGGCAAGCGCTACAGCTTCGTCTCCTTGACGCCCAGCGCGTCGGCCAAGCGCGTTTTGGCGGAACCCGGCCGCAATGGCTTTTGCTGCGACTCGTGCGGCTTCCAGCCTGACAGGGTGATGATCTCAAAGGTCGCGGTGACGCGGCCTTCGGCGTCGGCAAAGCGCTCGAAATAGAGCTCCGACATGCGGCTTAGAATGGCGCGGTTCAGCCCCTTGCGCGGCCGCTCGATCAGCACATTGCCTTCCCCCATAGCGCGCAGATCGCCCAGCAGGCGCAGCGGGTGTTCGTAGCTGACCTCGACGCGGTCGCTGTCGACCACCGGCATGGCAAAACCGGTGCGTTTCAACAGGTCGATCAGGTCCGGACCTTCGGCATAGGGAGCGATGCGCGGGCCATAGCCGCCGCGGATTTCAAGCTCGGCTTCCATCAAACAGCCGCGCAGCTCCTTCAACGTTTCGCCGCCGAACAGGGTGCCGATGAACAGGCCGTCGGGTGTGAGCGTGCGGCGCACCTGGACCAGCACGCCCGGCAGGTCGTTGACGGCGTGCAGGCCAAGGATCGAGACGATCAGGTTGAGGCTGTCATCGCCGAACGGCAGCCATTCCTCGTCCATGATCAGCCGCGCCGGACCCGATTGCTGAGCCGACAATCGTTGTGACAACTCGCCCTCGACCAGCAGACCGACCTTGGCGGCAGCGTCCGATTGCGCCAGTTCGCGGCCGAAGCCACCATCAGCCGCGGCCATATCGAGCGCCAGGGGAAACGACCGGTTGATCGCCGACAGGGTCATCAGCGTGTCGTCGATCGAACGCTGGCGCAAAAAATGCGCTTGCGCGAAAGCCTGGGCCGCGCGATTTCTGCGGGTGGCGAGCAGCGACCGGTCGAACAGGCGCGGCGGGGACGAAGAGGGGGAGGACATGGGGCGTGCCTAAGCTTTCCTCTCATCTAGGTCAAATGGCATCGGAATTTAAGGGCTTTGTTGCCGATCGCTTCAGTTGGTCGCACCTGCGCCATGCCGTCTCCCACGGCGTCGACGTCCTGTTGCCGCCGCAAGGGCTCGATCGCGCCAGCGCCGAGGCCATGGATTTCACGCCGCACGAACCGGTGCTGCAATCGGGGCTCAGCGGTGACCGCTGGGCGCGCATCCGTTTCCTCGACGGCGAAGGCTGCGGCATGTGTGCCCGGCCCCTCGACGGCCTCTATTTCGGCGGTCAGTGCCACGATTGCCTCGACCGCCCGTTTCCGTTTCGCCGGGCGCGCGCCGCCTGTCTCTATGGCGAAGCGTCGCGCGACCTCGTGCTGAAGTTCAAGCACGGCGATCGCACCGATCTGGCGCCTGTGTTATCGCGCTGGATCGAGCGCGCCGGCGCCGACCTGCTGGCCGAGTGCGACGTCATCGTCCCCGTGCCACTGCATCCGTCACGTCTGCGCGCCCGCCGTTATAACCAGGCGGCCGAACTGGCGCGGCCCGTGGCGCGGCGGCTGAATAAGACCTATCTGCCTGACGCCCTCATCCGCACGCAGAAAACCTCGCCACAAGGCCGCGACCCCGATACGCGCTGGGCCAACGTCAGAAAAGCCTTCGCCATGACCGCGGCCGGCGCCAAACGCATCGATGGCCGCGCCGTTGTGCTGATCGACGACGTTTTCACCACCGGCGCCACCCTGCGTGCGTGTGCCGAGACGCTGCTGAAGGCCGGGGCGCGCCAGGTTGACTGCATCGTTGTCGCCCGGGCCGTAAAATCCGATAGCCTTTAAATATGTGAGATTTTACATATATTGGTCGTCTAACTGTTGTGAGTCCGACCATGGCCAAGATCGATATCTACACCAAGCCCTATTGCCCCTATTGCGAGCGCGCCAAGGCGCTGCTTGAGGACAAGGGGGCGCAATTCCACGAAATCATCGCCTCGAACGACGCCGATTTGCGCGCCGAGATGCAGAAGCGCTCGGGCCGTTTGACCTATCCGCAAATCTTCATCGACGACCTGCACGTCGGCGGTTGCGACGACCTGATGGCGCTTAATGCGCGCGGCGGGCTGGATCCGCTGCTGGCCGCCTGATGAGCACGGGCGTCGACATCGCCCTGGTACAGCTGACGACGCCGGCGGATGCGGTGGCGGCGTTCGATCACGCGCGTCCGCTGATCGAAGAAGCGGCACGGACGGCCAAGTTCATCCTGCTGCCCGAATGCGCCAACCTGGTCGAACAGCGGCGCGAGCTCAAGGCCGGCAAGGTGGTGGCCGAGACCGAGGACTATTTCGTCAATGGCATCCGCCAACTGGCGGCCGATCTCGACGTCGAAATCCTGATTGGCTCGGCGATCGTCAAGGCGGAAGATTCCGACAAGGCGGCCAATCGCGCCCTGCTGATCAATGCCCTGGGCGACGTCGTCGCGCGCTACGACAAGATTCACCTGTTCGACGCCGATACGCCCGACGGCAAGTCCTACCGCGAAAGCGCCACAATGCGGCCGGGCGCCGCGGCAGTGGTGGCGTCGACGCCGTGGGGCGGTCTGGGCCTGAGCATCTGCTACGACGTCCGTTTTGCCCATCTCTATCGCGCCCTGGCGCGGCGCGACGTGCAGATGATCGCGGTGCCCGCCGCCTTTACCGTGCCGACGGGCAAGGCCCACTGGGAGGTCATGCTGCGGGCGCGGGCGATCGAAACCGGCGCCTATGTGCTGGCCCCCGCGCAAGGCGGTCATCACGAAGACGGCCGTAGCACCTACGGTCATTCGCTCGTCGTCGATCCGTGGGGTGAGGTCATCGCCCGGCTCGATCACGACCGGCCAGGCGTGCTGAGCGCCACATTGGATTTTGCCAAGGTCACCCATGCGCGGCAAGCTCTGCCGCAGCTTCGGCACGACCGGGACTTTACAGTATGATCAAGTATGCGTTGAAGTGCGAAGTCGATCACGACTTCGAAGCGTGGTTTCCCTCATCCGACGGCTTTGACGAACAGGCGCGCCAAGGTCTGGTCGAATGCCCGATGTGCGGCTCGCGTGAGGTCGCCAAGGCGATCATGGCGCCGATGGTGCACACGACGAAGGGTAAGGATCAGGGCCAGGCAACCGAAGCCCAGAAGCTGATGGCCGAACTGGCTTACCGCGTGCGCAAGCACGTCGAGGACACCCACGACTACGTCGGTGACACCTTCGCGCGCGAGGCCCGTGACATCCACGAAGGCCTGACGCCGGAGCGGCCGATCTATGGCGAAGCGACCCCGGCCGAGGTCAAGTCCCTGGTCGAGGACGGCGTACCCGTGGCGGCGATCCCCGTGCCGGCGAAGACAGTGGCCGCCGCCAAAGCCGAGGCCAAGAAGCTGAACTAAATCGGGCGGCACGTGGACAAGAAAAAACCCTCCGGTTTTGCCGGAGGGTTTTTTATTTTACGCTTCCTCAGCCGCGGCCTCTTCGGCCTTGCGCTTGGGGCGGCCGCGACGCGGCTTGGGGGCCTCGTCGGCGGCGGTCTCGGCCACCGGTTCAGGCGCCGGTGCGGCGACAGGAGTCGGCGTGCGCAGGAAGGCCGGCAGATGGTCGGCATCGCTCACCGGCGCCGGTTGCGGCGCAGCTGGGCGGGCGTTCAGCGGCTCGGTCGGGGCGATATAGCTGGGGGCTGCGACCTCCGAGGTCGGCGCATAGCCGCCGTTCGGGTTTTGCTCCTGATCGTTCAGGCGCTGGGCGCGACGGCGTTCATAGCGTTCGCGGCGCGTTTCGCGGCGGCCGTCCAGGCCTTCGCCATCGGTAGGCGCGGCGGCATAGCGATCGCCGCCCATGTTGCGGTCTCCGTTATTGCGTTCGCCGTTGCTACGCTCACCGTTATTACGGTCGCGATTTTCGAAGTTGCGGTTGTCGCGATTGCCGTTGTTGCGGTCGCCATTATTACGGTCCCGGTCACGATTGCGTTCGCCGTTGTTCCGGTCGTTGCGGCTGCGCTCGCCGTTGTTACGGTCATTGCCATTTCGCTGACCGTCATAGCGGGCCTCGTCGAGGACCGGCTGGCTTTCGTCGCCACCGGTTGCGGCCTCGGCTTCGCCTTCATTGCCTTCGTTTTCGAGGTCTTCGTCATCGAAGTCGAAGCCGTTGGAGAAGGGGTCGCGCTGCACGAATTCCGACACCGGCCGTTGCGGCTGCATCTGGCGGATCAGGCGGAAATAATGCTCGGCGTGCTGCAGGTGGTTTTCAGCCAGGACGCGGTCGCCGGACGAATTGGCGTCGCGGGCCAGCTGCTGATACTTTTCGTAGATGGTTTGGGCATTGCCGCGCACCTTGGTCCCTTCGGGACCGTTGGATTCGTACGCGCGGTTGGGGTTGTTGGAATTGCCCGAGGGTTTGCGATTACGGCTGCGTTGCCGTTTCATGCCCCTGAAATCTTTCATGTGAGCTACGTTCTCTCTACACGCCGCCCGGTACACAAAGGGGACGGCCAAAGGATGTGTAATAAGCCAAGGTCTTGTCCGTAGGACCCGCCGCCCTATTCGTCGCGACGATCGAAACCTTGTAATGTCCTGGCTTTTCGGAGGGCGCTTAAGGACCATCGGTCCGAACGTTACGCGCTCTCAAGCAATCCCCGGCGCTAGGCCGCGCTGAACCTTGTACGCAAGGTCCGATTCGCGTTCACGATGGGATGAAGACCCCTATACCGTAGCGCCTATTGACTCCGGTGCCAAGCGCTTTTTGTCAAAGGCCGCGATTTTTCACGATTTTCGCGCGGTGACGATGCGCGGCTGGTTCGACAGGTCGAGATAGGTCTCGACGCTGCTGAAGCCGGCCTCGGTCATCAGCTTTTCGACCGCGGCGGACTGATCGAAGCCGATTTCGAGAAAGGCGAGGCCACCGGCCTTGAGCAGGCGGAAGATTTCCGGCGCCAGGGCCTCATAGGCCTCAAGCCCCGATGCGCCGCCATCCAGGGCCAGATGCGGATCATGATCCTTGACCTCGGGATCGAGCGTCGGAATGACGTCGCTGCGGATATACGGCGGGTTGGAGGCGACGATGTCGAACGAGTTGTCCGCCAGCCCGGTGCCCCACGAGGTGCGCAGCAGAGCGACGCGGTTTTCGATGCCCAGGCCCGCGGCGTTGTCGCGCGCCACGGCCAGCGCCTCTTCGGAAATGTCGGTGCCGATGCCGCGCGCCGCCGGCCGTTCCGACAGCACCGACAGCAGGATGGCGCCGGAGCCGGTGCCCAGGTCAGCCAGGCTGAAATTCTGGTTGGCCACCGTGCGCTTGAGGATCATGTCGACCAGACACTCGGTCTCGGGCCTTGGTACCAGAACCGCCGGCGTCAGGTTGAGCAGCAGCTTCCAGAAGCCTTTGCGGCCCAGGATACGCGCCACCGGCTCGCGCTTTTCGCGGCGATCGAGATAGTCGTTCAGCATCGCCTCCTGCTCATCGGACAGGTCGCGGTGCGGGTCGGTCAGGATGTCGGTGCGCGAGGCGCCGGTCGCGGCCTCCAGCAGCAGCCGGGCATCGATGGCGGGGCTGTCGATAGCGGCGGCTTTGAGGCGCTTTTGCGCGCCGGTCCAGGCTTTGACGAGGGTTGTGGTCATGAACTCAGATCGTATCGGGTGCGCGGCGCGCCACCACCATGTAATTGACGTCGGTATCGCCCGACAGGCTCCATTGGCCGGTCAGCGGGTTGTAGGTAACGCCGACGGGCGCCTCCGCTACCAGATGGGTGTCGGCAAGGAAACCGGCAATCTCTTCCGGATGCAGGAATTTGTTCCAGTCGTGCGTGCCTTTTGGCACCCAGCGCAGCACGTATTCAGCGCCGACAATGGCCAGGGCGTGGGCCTTCAGCGTGCGGTTCAGCGTGGCGCAGACCAGGAGTCCGCCCGGCCTGACCAGCGAGGCGCAGGTCTGAAGGAAAGCCTGTGGATCGGTGACGTGCTCGATGACCTCCATGCACAGCACGACGTCGTAGAGGGGCTCGCCTGAGGCGGCTAACTGTTCAACCGTCTGGTTGAGGTAACGGATGTCGAGGCCGCCCTGGGTGGCGTGGGCGCGGGCCGTGCCGATGTTCTTTTCGGAGGCGTCGAGCCCGGTGACGGTGAAGCCCATGCGGCACATCGGCTCGCTGAGCAGGCCGCCGCCGCAACCGACGTCGAGCAGTTGCAGGCCCTTGAATGGGGCGCGTTCGGAGGCATTCATGCCGAATTGGCCAAGACACGTGTCGCGGATGAAGCTGACACGCGTCGGATTGAAGCGGTGCAGGGGGGCGAATTCGCCCTTGGTGTCCCACCATTTGGCGGCCAGGGCGGAAAAGCGCGCGACTTCGCCGGAATCGATGCTGAAACCTTCCGCGCTTCCCGCATCGGAGCGGCTGGTATCATCAGCAACGGAATCGTTTAGCATTTCAGCCATTTCGCACGCTTATTTCTCGTCGTTCGGCGGTGTTTATTGCCTTGCGGCAGGGCGCCTTCGCGGCTAGATATCCGCGCTTTAAGACCGGGGGTCAATGGGCCTCACTATGGGAATTCTTGAGATATGACGCGGTTGGTAATGAAGTTCGGCGGCACCTCCATGGCCGACCTCGAACGCATCCGCAGGGCGGCGCGCCTGGTGGCGGCCGAATTCGACGCCGGTCACGCCGTGGCCGTGGTAGTTTCGGCCATGGCCGGCAAGACCAATGAATTGGTGGCGTGGACCGATGGCGCCGGCAAGGCGCAAAAGCGCGACGACAGCAATATCAGCCCGATCGAAGGCGACGACGAATACGACGTCATCGTCGCCTCGGGCGAGCAGGTCACCGCCGGCCTTCTGGCCATGACCCTGCGCAATATGGGCTATGACGCCATCTCGATGATGGGCTGGCAGGTGCCGATCATCACCTCAGACGTCCACGGCAAGGCACGTATCGCCGACATTCCGCCGGCGAAACTCGAGACCGCTCTCGACGCCGGCCAGATCGTTGTTGTTCCGGGCTTCCAGGGCGTGACCGAGAGCGGCCGCATCACCACGCTCGGCCGTGGCGGCTCCGATACCTCGGCGGTGGCCGTGGCGGCGGCGGTCAAGGCCGTGCGTTGCGACATCTATACCGACGTCGACGGCGTCTACACGACCGACCCGCGCATCGAAAGCAAGGCGCGCCGGCTCAAGAAGATTTCATTTGAAGAAATGCTGGAAATGGCCAGCCTGGGCGCCAAGGTGCTGCAGACGCGTTCGGTCGAACTCGCCATGGGTCAACGCATGCCGGTGCGCGTGCTGTCGTCCTTCGTCGAGCCCGGCGAAAACACCGATCAAGGCACCATCGTGTGCGACGAGGAAGAAATCGTGGAAAAGCATATCGTTTCCGGCGTGGCCTTCAGCCGTGATGAAGCCAAGATCACCTTGCTGGGCCTGCCCAACAAGATCGGCATCTCGGCCCTGGTGTTCGGCAAGCTGGCCGCCGCCAACATCAATGTCGACATGATCGTGCAGTCGGAAAAGCGTTCCGGCGACTATGCCAACCAGATCTTCACCGTCGGCCGCCGCGACGCCCAGACCGCCGTCGACATCATGACCGCGGCCAAGGCGGAAATCGGCTTCGACGATATCCGTCTCGACGACACCGTGTCGAAGATCTCGATCGTTGGCGTCGGCATGCGTTCGCACACCGGCGTCGCCGAGACCATGTTCCGCGCGCTCAGCGAAAAGGGCATCAATATCCAGGTCATCTCGACCTCGGAAATCAAGGTCTCGGTGCTGATCGACGAAGCCTATACCGAACTGGCGGTGCGCGCGCTTCATGCCGCCTACGGCCTCGACAAGATCGGCGCCTGATTGTGGCAAGCGCGGCTGGGTTAACCGCCGCGCCGGCAAGGTTTAGCCTTTGATTTCAATCCTGTAACAATGGCCGCGGCGACGCGGGTTTTTATGCAAAGGTTTGCATATTAACCTTAACGGTCAATGGGTTGTTAAGTTTTTCCTCCCCATAACGGTGTTCAGCGACGGCTTGTGGAGGGCTGATCGCGGAGCGTGTTATGTTCAATAATTTGCCCATGCAAGCCAAGATCATGTCTTTGCTTGGTCTTGTGGCCGCGGTCGGTATCGTCGCCGTGTCCATCGTTTCAACCCAGATGTCGCAGCAAGGCGCGACCTACAACCACATCATTGACAGCACAGAAAAGGGCATCCTCGCCCAGGCGCGGGCCAACCGTGAAATCAACGTGCTGGAGCAGCTGACCTACAAGTACGGCGTCATCACCTCCGAAGCCGATAATGCCGCGGTTGCCGCCGGCATGCAGGCGGCCCGCGCGCGCTATCACCAGCGTCTGGCCGAGGCCCATGCTGGCTTGCCGGATCAGGGCGCAGCGCTCGATGCCTTCGACGCCCGTCTCGATCAGACCATCGACCAGACCTGCCACGCCGCGATCACCGCCATGGCCGCCAATGACAATGCCAAGGGCCTGAGCGAAATGCAGACCAATTGCGAGCCGGCCTTTACCAGTTTGAGCACTGACATGACGCGCTTTGGCGACGACCAGACGCGGATCCTGGCCGACACCAGCCAGCGCGCAGTGGCCGCCGCTCGGACGACGACCTTTCTCATCTTTGGCCTTGGCCTCACTATTTTCGCCGCCGTCGGCGGTCTCGCCTTCTGGCTGACGCGCACCGGCATCGTCGCGCCCCTGACCAGGCTCAATGCCACGATGGCGGCGATGGACCGGGGTGACCTGAACCAGGCGGCGCCAGGTCAGGATCGCCGTGACGAGCTGGGCGCCATGGCGCGCACGCTCGAAGCCTTCCGCGGCAGCCTGTCCGAGGCGCATAAATTGCGTGAAGCCGCCGATGCCGCCAAGGCCGGCGAGATGGAGCGGCTGACCCGCCAGCGCACCATTGTCGACACTTTCCAGACGACCATGGTCGGCCTGGCGACCAACTTCGTGCGCGCCTCGGGTGATGTCTCGTCCGCCGCCCAAAGCCTGGCCGCCACGGCCGAGGAAACCAGCCGCCAGGCCCAGGTCGTGTCGGGTGCCGCTGAGGAGGCGGCTGCCAATGTGCAGACGGTCGCCGCCTCGACTGAGGAAATGTCGGCCTCGATTCGCGAAATCGGGGATCAGGTGCGCAGTGCCTCGGGTGTCACCGTCGAAGCCTCGACCGAGGCTGCCCGCACGCGCGCCGATATCCGCGCCCTGGCCGAGGCTGCCAGCCGTATCGGTGAAGTCGTCGACCTGATCAACAATATCGCCGCCCAGACCAATCTGCTGGCGCTCAATGCCACGATCGAAGCGGCACGTGCGGGCGATGCCGGCAAGGGCTTTGCCGTGGTGGCGTCGGAGGTCAAGGCGCTGGCTACCCAGACGGCGCGGGCGACCGAGGACATCAGCCGTAAGATCGCTGAGATTCAGGGCCAGACCGAAACCACCGTCGCCTCGATCGAAAAGATCGTCGGTACGGTCGACAGTGTGCGCGACATTTCCTCGGCCATTGCCGCGGCGGTCGAGCAGCAAGGTGCGGCGACCTCGGAAATCGCCAACAACACCGCGCGTGCCGCTGATGGTACAGGGCAGGTGACCGAGAACATCTACGGTGTCGGCCGGGCGGCGGAATCGACCGGAGCCGCGTCGACCCAGCTCTTGTCCCTAGCTGAAAGTCTCAGCGTTCAGGCGGGCTCTCTGGAGACCGAAGTCGCCGCTTTCGTTGACGCTCTCGCGGCCGCTTAGAGTCTTTAAGACGCCTCATGTTTTACCCCAAAAGTGGCAATCCACTTTTGGGCATGAGGCTTTGCTGAACGGCTATTCATCAACATAAATGCACATGAACGTACCTCTCAGAGGCCGTTCATGTGCGCTCCCTTATAACCGGTCTCATGGATGGCAACGGCGATCATCGCCGCCCACGACGAGACATAAGGGATGCGTATCATGACCAAGTTTTTCTCAGCTAAGACGATCCTGCCGGCCGTTGCCGTTATCGGCCTGGCCGCCACCGCCCTGCCGAGCCTGGCTTCGGCGCAGGACTGCTACCAGCAGCGCCAGGACAACCGCACCAATGGTGCGGTCCTGGGCGCGGTCGCCGGCGGTGCGATTGGTGGCGCCACATCGGGCCACCGCGAAAAGGGTTTCGGCACCATTGCCGGCGCTGTTCTCGGCGCGGCCGTTGGGTCTTCGATCGGCGCCGACAATACCCGCTGCTACGACGATCGCGGCTACGCCAATAATGACCGCGGCTATGCCTATAACGATGCCCCGCCGCCGCCTCCGGCCCGTGTCTATTACGACGCCCCGCCGCCCCCGCCGCCGACCGTCGTCTATGAGCGTCCGGTCTATGAGCCGGCCCCGGTCGTCGTCTACGACTACTACGGCCGCCCGGTCTATGGTCACCGTCACTATTGGCACCGCGGCTGGTAATTCCGACTGAGGTGCGACGAGAAAGCGCAGGCCCAGCCCCCCTTTGCCTGCGCCTCGGAAAGGCGGCTCTTCGGAGCCGCCTTTTTGCGATAAAGGTGAGGCGTTACAAACCATTGAGGCGCATTCCACTCAGATTGTATCAATCCGTTAGCGCTTTGTGACCCATAACCCTTTCGTGACTTGCTCAATCCGTTGTCCCGCGGCTAGACAGCGCGGCGAAAGCGGCGGACAATCACAGTTTTCCGCGTGCTTAAAAGACAGGGCGGCATAAGGGGTTAAGGGTGACGAAAGCAGGTCCGGTCCGTGGCCAGCGCGGCCTGTTGCGGCAGATTCGCGAAACGATGGAGGAAGGTCAGTCGGCGCAAACCCGGCTGGATACCGTCGTGCGCATCATTGCCTCGTCCTTGGTCGCCGAAGTCTGCTCGATCTACCTGCGCCGCACTTCCGAAGAACTGGAACTGTTTGCCACCGAGGGCCTGAACCCCGACGCCGTGCACAAGACGCGCATGCGTCTGTCCGAAGGCCTGGTCGGTGAAGTCTCGCGCATAGGCGCGCCGCTCAATCTGGTGGATGCGCCGGCCCATCCGAGCTTTTCCTATCGTCCGGAAACTGGCGAAGATCCCTACAAGGCCTTTCTCGGTGTGCCGCTGCTGCGCGGTGGCCGCACCATCGGCGTGCTGGTCGTCCAGAACAAGGCCGCACGCCGCTATGAAGAAGAGGAGGTCGAGGACCTCCAGATCATCGCCATGGTGCTGGCGGAAATTGTCACCGCGGGCGAGTTGGTCGGCCTTGAGGAACTCAAGGATATCGAGCTGTCGCCGTCGCGGCCGGAACGGCTGAAGGGCTCGGTGTTCGCCGATGGCATCTCGCTCGGCGTGGTCATTCTGCACGAGGTGCCGGTGACGCCGGAGCACCTGCTGGCCGATGACGTCGTTGCCGAAGAAACGCGCCTGTTGACGGCGATCTCTGCCTTGCGCGAACAGATCGACCAGATGTTCGAGGGCCAGCACGGCCTGGCCGGGCCGACCTTTGATGTGCTCGAAACCTATCGCATGTTCGCTCACGACCGCGGCTGGACGCGCAACCTGGTCGAGGCGGTGCGCAATGGCTTGACCGCCGAGGCCGCCGTCGAACGCGTGCGCAACGAACAGCGCGCCCGCCTGAACAATGCCCGCGATGCCTATATGCGCGAGCGATTGCACGATCTCGAAGACCTGGCCAACCGCCTGCTGCGCGTCCTGGCCGGCAAGAATACCGCCCAGCGCGCAATTCCAGAGGATTCGATCCTCGTAGCGCGGGACCTTGGTCCCGCCGACCTGCTTGAATACGACCGCACCAAGCTGAAGGGTATCCTGCTCGAGGAAGGCTCGTCGTCGAACCACGCTGCCATCGTCGCCCGCGCGCTGCAGATTCCGTGCGTCGGCCGCCTGCAGTCTCTGCGCGACAAGGTCAGCCAGGGTGACCCGGTGATCGTCGACGGCGAAACCGGCGAGGCGTATCTGCGCCCGCGCCCGGACATTATTGAGGCGGCCGTAGCCCGCATCGACGTGCGCGCGCTCCGCCGCCTCGAATTCAACAAGATCAAGGACACGCCGGCGGTCACCAGGGACGGTCAGCGCATCACTCTGCTGATGAATGCCGGTCTCGAATTCGACATGGAGATCATGAACGAGATGGGGGCGGAAGGCATCGGCCTGTTCCGTACCGAGTTCCAGTTCATGGTGTCGGAAGACCTGCCGCGCTTGAAGCGCCAGACCCAGCTTTACGAGCGCATCATGGACGAGGCCGGCGACCGCCCGGTCATCTTCCGCACGCTCGATCTCGGCGGCGACAAAATTCTGCCCTACATGGAAATGGAGCGCGAGGAGAACCCGGCATTGGGTTGGCGCGCCATCCGCATGGGCCTCGACCGCCCGGCCCTGTTGCGCATGCAGATCAGGGCCCTGCTGACGGCGGCGCGCGGGCGTGAGCTGCGCATCATGTTCCCGATGGTTGCTTCGGTCGATGAATTCCGCCAGGCGCGCGAGCTGGTCGACGTCGAGTGCAATTGGGCCAAGCGCCGCGGCCGGCCGCTGCCGTCGCTGCTGCGCGTCGGCGCCATGATCGAGTGCCCGTCCCTGCTTTGGCACCTCGATGCCCTGCTGCCGCTGGTCGATTTCGCCAGCGTCGGCACCAATGACCTGACGCAGTACCTGTTCGCCGCCGACCGCACCAATCCGAAGATGAACGACCGCTACGATCCGTTGTCGCCGCCGCTGTTGCGCGCCCTGGCCAATATCCAGCAAGCGGCCGAGGAATCGGGCACGCCGGTCAGCGTCTGCGGTGAAATCGCCGGCCGGCCGCTGGAGGCCTTCGTGCTGATTGCGCTGGGCTTTACGCGCCTGTCGATGCCGCCGGCGGGGCTGGGTCAGGTCAAGCGCATGGTGCTGTCGCTCGATCGCGACGCCGCGGCCAAGGCGATCACCAAGCTGATGGGCTCGTCCAACGGCTCGCTGCGCAACGAGATTCTCAGCCTGGCGCGCAAGCTAAATCTCGACCTCTAAGCCTTCGAAGCCTCGCATCGTCACAATTTGTGACGGACGAAACCGGCGATCGCGTTGAAGGGACTTAACAAAACCGTCGCCACACGGCAAAACGGCAACTTCCGCAGATACCAAAGGTGGCGCGTGCGTTCTCTCGTTCGATTCCTGCTGTTCGTCGCCGCCTGGCTGAGCGCCTTTTCCGCGTTTGGGCCGGCCTTCGCCGACGAAGCACAAAGCCCGCACATCAAGGCCAGGCTGATCGCTCAGTCGCTGAGTGTCGCGCCGGGTGGCGATGACTATGTCGCGCTCGACTATACGCCCACCAAGGGCTGGCACACCTATTGGCAAAACCCCGGCGACACCGGCCTGGCGCCGAAATTCACCTGGGACCTGCCCGACGGTATCAGCGTCGCCGATCCGCAATTCCAGCCGCCGGTGCTGCTGCCGACGCAAGGCTTGATGAGCTACGGCTATGACGGCCGCAACATCCTGCTGCTCAAACTGCACAACGGTTCGCATTTCAGCGCGGGCGACGCTCTGCCGCTGCATGCCAGGGTCGATTTCCTAGTTTGCGCCGATGTCTGCGTACCCGAAAGCATGAACATCTCGTTGAAGCTGAAGGTCGGCGCGCCCTCCGATGGCGCCGACGCGGCGATGGTCAAACAGGCGATCACAGGCCTGCCCAAGCCTGGCCCCGCCGGCACGGTCGATATCGCCAATGGTCAAGTCGAGTTCGGTTTTCCGATCGCCGGCGCCGAGGCCAAGGGCGCCTATTTCTTCGCCGATCAGAACGATGTCGTCCTCTATCCCGAAACCCAGACGCCGGACGTCGGCTCGGGCGGCTTCGCTCTCCGCACCAAGGCGCCGAACCCTGCCTTGCCGGACGGCGATCTGTCGGGCGTGCTCAAGCTGGCGGACGGCACGGCCTATCAGGTGACGCTGACCCGCGCGCCGCTGGCCGCTTCGGTCCATGGCCTCGGCGCACCGTCCGATGCCTCAAGCCAAGGCGGGTGGCTGGTCTTTTTCATCGCCGTCGGTGGCGCCTTTCTCGGCGGCATGATCCTCAACCTGATGCCGTGCGTCTTCCCGATCCTGTCGATGAAGCTGATGTCGCTGACCCGCGCCGGCCACGACCACGCCCTGGCGCGGAAAGAGTCGTTGTTCTATGGCGCCGGCGCCATCGCCAGCTTCGTCGTCCTGGCCCTATTGCTTGGCATCGCCAAGGCCCTCGGCCAATCGCTGGGCTGGGGGTTCCAACTGCAATCGCCCTACGTCACGGCGTTTCTGGCGGTGGTCATCGTCCTGGTGGCGCTGAGCATGGGCGGCTTCTTCGAGGTGGGTGCCTGGCTGCAGAAGCTCGGCGGCAATATCCAGATCGATTATAATCGCCCGCTGCTGGCCGCCTTCATGACCGGCGTTCTGGCCGTGGTCATCGCTGCTCCCTGCACCGCGCCCTTCATGGGCCCGGCAGTCGGTTTCGCCCTGACGCAAGGTGGTTTCGTCAGCTTCTTCGTCTTCATCGCACTGGGCATCGGCTTTGCCCTGCCGTTCGTCGCCCTGACCTGGCTGATCACCCTGGTGCCGGCCGTGGCACGCGTCCTGCCCAAACCCGGCGACTGGATGATCAGCCTGCAACGCGCCCTGTCAGTGGTGATGTGCCTGGCGGCAGTGTGGCTGATCTGGGTCTATTCGCAGCAAGTGTCGCAAATCGGGCTGCTGTGCCTCGTCGCAGGCCTGGCCATGATCGTTCTGGCGGTGATCAACAAGATCACCCTGGCCAAGTACGCGCCACCGGTGCTGGTGGCGCTCGGCGTCATTCTACTCATTGTCGGCGCCGGTCAGCCAGCCCCGCCGATGCGCCCGGCGACGGCCAGGGCCGGTCATTTGCCGATTGTCGCCTTCGACACCGATCGCCTGGCGCAACTGCGGGCCGCCAATACGCCGATTCTGGTCGACCTGACCGCCGCGTGGTGCGTGACGTGCAAGGTCAATGAGGTCGGGGCGCTGGCCGATCCGACAACGGTCAAGGCGTTCAAGGATACCGGCACGGTCTACATGGTCGGCGATTGGACCAATCAGGACGCGCGCATCTCGCACTATCTCAGCCTCTATGGCCGTTCGGGCGTGCCACTCTACGTCTATTACGGCAAGGGCAATGCGGCGCCACAGGTTCTGCCGCAATTGCTGCAGACCGATGCGGTCGTCAAGGTGCTGGAAGCGGGGGCGAAGTAGCGCGGGTTTCTAGCGATTGCCGAATTCGATGACGCAGTCGAGGCCGGAACTGACGGTTGCCGGGGTGACGATGACGTCGATATTATCGCTGAGCAATGACGACATGTTGCCGAGTGCGGTGCCAAGCTCGGCATCGGATTTCGATGCCTCGATTGCCGCCAGCTTCTTCGGCAGGTCGAGCGAGACGCCCATCATGATGCATTTGAGGTCGTTGTCGGTGCCGCGCGCCTTGAGGTCGAGGTGGCCTTTCATGTCGGCATCCGACAGCGCCTGGATATCGTGCGCATAGGTTTTAAACCGGGCCTGCGTCAGCAAGCTCAGTTTCGGTGCCTTGCCAAGGGCATCGGTGCGCGCCTCAAGCTTTTTGGCGTCGGCGACGATGCCGGCGTAAAAAGGCTCATGCGAAATGGCGCTGGTCGTCGTGTCCGCCGCGGGCGACGCAGCACCACCGTCCGCGTTCGCTTGGAACGCGGCCAGCAGGAAAATCAATGAGGTATAGGGCGCCAAGGGTGCGTTCCCGAAACGATAATCGCGAACGCACTATGCAAGGCGGCAGCCAAGAAAGCGTTAAAAAGCCTCACGCCAAAAAGTGGATTGCCACTTTTTGGATAAACGTGATGGCGTCCGAAGTGCAGGTTTAGTAGTGCGCCTGCTGCATCTGGGCTGAGGAGCGGCAGCCGACCGTCGATGTGCTGCAGCCGTGGTCGTCAAAGGCCATAAAGGCCCAAGCGGCCGCACCGATGATGGCAGCGCCACCGATCAAAGCCACAACAAAATGCGAGAAACTCTCCATGGCATGCGAACGCTTGCTCATACTGGTATCTCCCTTTGGTTATTGTCCTTCTTAAAGGAGCCTTAAAGATACCACGATGTGGACATGATTGACAGAGATTTTTGACATACATGTCAAAACTTTGTTTCTTTTCGCTTTTCAGGCGAATATCCCTATTGCGCCGCCGCAAACCCCTGGCCGTCGAAACGCTTGTTTCTTGAGCGCTTATGGGCTAAGCGCCCGGCATGAGCGAACAAGACAAACCCTTCCGCCCCGAGGCGCGCTCGCCGCGCGGTTTCATCGACAAGCGCAGCCACACCATCGCCGTCGAACGCCGGCTGATTAATACGGTGTCGGCGGTCTATGAATCCTATGGGTTTGAAGCCCTGCAAACGCCGGCTTTCGAATATGCCGATGCGCTGGGCAAGTTCCTGCCCGACAGCGACCGGCCCAATGTCGGAGTGTTCGCGCTTCAGGACGACGACGATCAATGGATGGCGCTGCGCTACGATCTGACCGCACCCCTGGCACGGTTTGCGGCGCAAAATTGGGAAACCCTGCCCAAGCCCTATCGCCGCTACGCCTTTGGGCCGGTGTGGCGCAACGAAAAGCCGGGCCCCGGTCGTCTGCGCGAATTCATGCAGTGCGACGCCGATATCGTCGGCTCCGATCGTCCGGAAGCCGATGCCGAAATCATCGCCATGGCGGTGGTGGGCTTCAAGGCGCTCGATATCCCGGTGCGCATCCGCATCAATAACCGCAAGCTGCTGAACGGCCTGCTGTCGAGCCTGGGCGTGGTCGAACAAGGCCAGCAGCTGGGCGTGCTGCGCGCCATCGACAAGCTCGATCGCTTCGGGCTCGAGGGCGTGCGTCTGTTGCTGGGCGCTGGCCGCAAGGACGAAAGCGGTGACTTCACGAAGGGGGCACACCTGCCCGAGATCGCCATCCAGCCGGTGCTCGACTTCGTTAGCGCCGCACTCGGCGACGCCACCCGCGGCGAAGTCATCACGCGTCTGGCCCAGGTTCTGGCCAATTCGCCAGAAGGGCAGGCGGGGCTTGAAGACCTGTCGCGCATCGATACGGCTTTGACAGCCATGGGCGTTGCCGAAGGCGCCGCTGTGTTCGACCCCGGCATTGTGCGCGGGCTGGAATACTATACGGGCCCGGTGTTCGAGGCCGAGCTGCTGCTCGAAACCCGCGACGAAAAGGGCAACCCCGTGTCGTTCGGCTCAGTCGGCGGCGGCGGCCGTTACGACGACCTGGTGGCGCGTTTCACCGGTGAGCGCACGCCGGCGACCGGCTTTTCGTTCGGCGTGTCGCGCCTGGCGGCGGCACTCGCCCTGGTCGAGGCCGGCAACGCGACCAAGGTTCGCGGCCCGGTGGTCATCATCGCCTTTTCCGACGCCGATATGGGCGAATATTTCCGGCTGGCGGCCGATATCCGCTCCGCCGGCATCCCGGCCGAAGTCTATCTCGGCCGTTCGGGCATGAAGGCGCAGATGAAATACGCCGACCGCCGTTTGTCGCCGGCTGTGGTGATGATCGGCGAGGACGAACTGAAGGCCGGAACGGTGACGATCAAGGATCTCGACCTCGGCCGCGACCTGGCTTCACAAGTTAGTGATAATAAGGCGTGGCGCGAAGGCCGTCCCGGCCAGGTCACATTGCCGCGCGCTGAGGCGATTAACCATTTGAAATCCATAATGGAATCGTGAGTCCGGCAGCTGACAACGCTGTCAAAATAATGACGTTTTTTGCGCGAAATCCTCACATAACGTGTTATGCCATTCGGCCACTGTGACTTTTCTGTAAAAAAGCTGAAAATTTTTGACGCGCTTATCGAAAATCGATTGACTTGATGGCGGAAAAGCGGTTTTAGTCTGCCTCAAGAGAACGGAACTTCCCCCGCAGAGGAAGTCAGTTCCTGGCGTTTCGGGGAGGAAACGCTCTTTAAATCGCAAAAGAGGCCCGCCAGGACTTATCCCCCCTGAGCGGGCTTTTTTTGTGCCTAAATTCCGGCATTCGCACCTGCAAAAAGTCATACATTTTGACCGTTTGGTCAAAAAGAGCGTGATCTTCATGCTGCGTTAAATATTGCGCAAACACGTGACGATTCGTTGACGCTGCGCATTACCAAAAATTCATGTGCAAGCCGGCGGATTTGTATCATGGTCAATTCCGGTTTCCGTTGATCCCTTTATCCATTCTTGCCGAGAGGCTCCCTATGACGCTCAGCCGCGCGCTTCTGCTTTCCACTGCCTTTGCTTTCGTCGCCTCGTCGGCGCACGCCCTGACGCCAAATGATCGCGTGCAGCGTCTGTCGCTGGTGGCCGAAACGACGGCGGAACCGTCCGACGCCGACAAGGTCGCCGAGTTGAGCAAGTCCTACGGCACCTGGGGTTTCAGTACGGCCGGCATGGATACCTCGGTGAAGCCCGGTGACAATTTCTACGACTACGCCAATGGCACCGCCGTCAAGGACCTGGTCATCCCGGGCGACCAGGCCAGCTATGGCTCGTTCGACAAACTCTACGACCTGTCGCAGTTGCAGCTGAAGGCGATGATCCAGGACCTGGCCGGCAAGTCGGGCCTGACCGGCGACGACGCCAAGATCGCCGATCTCTACAAGTCGGCCATGGACACGCCGGTGCGCAACAAGCTCGACGCCACGCCGCTGAAAACCGAGCTCGGCCAAATCGCCGCTATCAAGAGCAAGGTCGAAATGGCCGCCTATATGGGCGTGACCTCGGCGCGTTTCGGCTCGGCCATCTATGGGCTGAACGTCTCCGACGACGCCAAGAAGCCCGGCTACTACGCGCTGCAGGTCGGCCAGTCCGGCCTCGGCCTGCCTGACCGCGACTACTATTTGACGGCGACCTATGCCGACAAGCTGAAGGCCTATCAGGCCTATATCGCCGATATGCTGAAAATGGCCGGCTACGCTGATCCGGACAAGAGCGCCGCCGCCGTTGTGGCGTTCGAAACCGAAATCGCCAAGGTGTCGTGGACGCGCATCGAACAGCGCGACGATACCAAGACCTATAATCCGATGGCTCTGACCGCGCTGCCGGCCTATGCCCCGGGCTTCGGCTGGGCCGCCTTCTTCAAGGGCGCCGGCGTCTCCCAGGCCAAGAAGGTCGTGGTCGCCGAAAACACCGCCTTCCCGAAGATCGCCAAGATCTACGCCGCGACGCCGCTGGCAACGCTGAAAGCCTGGGAAGCCTTCCACACTATCGACCAGGCCTCGGCCTATCTGTCGGACCGCTTCTATCATCGCCGCTTCGAGTTCCAGGCCAAGACGCTGTACGGTATTGCCGAGGAACGTCCGCTGTGGAAGCGCGCCGTCTCGACCACTGACGGTCAGTTGGGCGAAGCCCTCGGCCGCGCCTATGTCGCCAAGTATTTCCCACCCGACTCCAAGGCCAAGATGGTCGACCTGGTGCACCAACTGCTGGCGGCGATGAAGACCCGCTTGCAAAACGTCACCTGGATGTCGGACGGCACCAAGCAAAAGGCGCTGGAAAAGCTCGACAAGTTCGGCATCAAGATCGGTTATCCCAACCACTGGCGCGACTATACCAAGCTGGTGATCAAGTCGGACGACCTCTACGGCAATGTCGAACGCTCCTCGGCCTTTGAGTGGGCGTGGAACGTCGGCCATATCGACAACAAGATCGATCCCGACGACTGGGGCATGACGCCGCAGACCGTGAATGCCTATTATTCGCCGACGCGCAATGAGATCGTCTTCCCGGCCGCCATCCTGCAGCCGCCGTTCTTCGATCCGAAGGCCGACATGGCTGTCAACTACGGCGGCATCGGCGGCGTCATCGGCCACGAAATCACCCACGGGTTCGACGACCAGGGCCGTCACTATGACGGCACCGGCGCCCTAGCCGAATGGTGGACCGCGGACGACGCCAAGAAGTTCGAGGCCCAGACCAAGGCCTTGGGCGCGCAATACGACGCCTTCGAAGTGGCGCCAGGCGTCCACGTCCAGGGCGGGCTGACCATGGGCGAGAACATTGCCGACCTGGGCGGCAATCTGCTCGGCCTCGACGCCTATCACCTGTCGCTCAAGGGCGCCGACGCGCCGGTCATCGACGGCTTCACCGGCGATCAGCGCTTCTTCTTCGGCTGGGCCCAGGTGTGGCAATCGAAGACGCAGCTTGACGCGCTCAAGGCCCAGGTGGCGACCGATCCGCACTCGCCCGACATGTTCCGCGGCATGGCGCCGGAACGCAATGTCGACGCCTGGTACAAGGCCTTCAACGTCCAGGCCGGCGACAAGATGTACGTCGCACCGGAAAGCCGTGTCCGCATCTGGTAAGGGGCGCAGCCCCTTAACCCGAATCGTGACGGCGCTGAACGGCGCGGAGCTCACAAGGGCCGGCGAAACAGTGGAATAAAAGAAAACCTCCCGGCGTGCCGGGAGGTTTTTAGTTTAAGACCGCGGTGCAGAGGTGACGCGCCTGCGGCCAGGCTGGAAACGGAAAATCGAGCAGGGGATAAGCTGAGCATGGGCGGCTGAGGCGAAAGCTGTCCAGGCGGCGATGGCACGGAGCCACGAGCGGGTGCGCATGTTACGATGCCTCGGCTGTGGTCCAGCGCACGCGGTTGACGCGGTCGCCGCTGATGTACAGGTCGAGCGTGCCCGACTGCGGGAAACTGTCGACGCGATAATGGTCCATCGTATCGGCGCCGGCGCAGGTCGTGTCTGCCACCCGGCAACTGCCGCCGCGGACGAATTGCGTGTCGGCACGATCGAGCAGGACGTTGCGCGCTTGCTGGCGCGTCATGCCGACGTCGACGCCGAATTCGCTGTGGCCATTCCTGGCGTCGAAGGCGTGGGGCAGGGAAGCGCAGGCGGTGAGACCGCAACCGGTCAGGCCCAGGCACGCGCCCATGAGGACGAGGGCTTTCATGGCGGCTCAGCGCGGCTGGACGATGGTGAAATGCATGTCGCGGCGGATTTGGCCGTCGCGGGTGGCGCCGTCGGTCGGCGCATAGTGCATCATCACGAAGGCGTCGCCGCCCATGCGTTCCACATCGCGCTTCCAGTCGTGCGGCTGCGCCTGGCACACCGACAGACCGTAGATCATACCCATAACCGGAACGCTCAGCATCACACCGACAAACACTCTACGCATGACATCCTCCTATGAGGCGCGATCTATGTGTGGGAGGAAGGGCGGGTGTGGTGGACCCGCCCTTCCGGTTTCCCCCCAAGGTCCCCCCGGGGCGTGAACAAAGGGGCTTTTTCAAAGGACCAAACGGTGCTATGAACATTGTTCACAAAAATGCGTATAGCGCAGTCGTGAACGACGTTCAAGATAAAAATGAACATCGTTCAAAATATTTTACAGGCCTAGACAAAAATGCCCGATAATTCGGCCAAACCCGTAACCGCCGCCACCGCCAGCCGCCGTGAAGCGCAACTGGAGGCGCTGATTGCCGCCACCGAAAAACGCATTATCGCTGGCGGCGTCAAAAGCCTGAAGGCACGCGATCTCGCCGCCGATATCGGCGTGGCGCTGGGCGGGCTCTATAATATCGTCGACGATATGGACGCCTTGTTGCTGCTGGTCAGCTCGCGCACCTTGCGGCGGCTGGGCGATGCGGCCGAGGCCAAGACGGCGCGCCTGCCGATGGCGACGCGCGCCGAAGCGGTCGAACGGCTGGTGGCGGTGGCCCATTCCTACCAGGCCTTTGCTCAGGAAAACCTCGAACTGTGGCGCATGGTGTTCGAACTGCGCCTCGACAACCCCCTGCCCGAATGGGCGGCTCAGGATCAGCTGCGCCTGTTCCGCCACATTGCCTTGCCGTTGGCGGCGATCATGCCGGAGCTGGACACGATTGCCCTGACGGTACGGGCGCGGACGCTGTTCGCCGCGGTACACGGCATCGTCACCATCGGCCTGGAGGAGCGGCTGATCGCCGTCCCCCTGCAACGCCTGGCGGACGAGATCGCCTGGCTGACCCGTGCGGCCTGCGGGGAACGATAAAAAGTGTGTGCCTCCCGGCAGAGCTGAGGAGGCACAAAGATCAGTGAGTTCCACGCCGGAAACGCTGTCACGGTTTCACCCGTCGCCAAGGCTTCGGGTGACAGGCCGGGTTGAGAGGCTAAGCTCCCGTCACCAAATCCGGACGCGATCCTCGGGCTTGAGGTAGTACTTGTCGCCCGGCTGGACGTTGAATTCCTTGTACCAGGCGTCGACGTCGCGCATCGGCCCGATGACGCGGAAGGCGTAGGGCGAGTGGACGTCCGACACCAGGCGCATCTTCAGGTCGTCCGGCCGTTGCAGACCCTGCCATGACTGGGCGTAGCTGAGCATGACGCGCTGATCGCCGGTAAAGCCGCCAAGTACCGGCGCCGGCTGGCCTCTCAGCGACAGGTGATAGGCATCCAGGCCGATTAGCACGCCGCCGAGATCGGCGATGTTTTCGCCCAAGGTCTGGTCGCCCTTGATGTGCACGCCGGGCACAGGTTCGTAGGTATCGAACTGCTTGGCGTACTTGTCGGCTTCGGCCTGGAACTTGGCGGCGTCGGCCTCGGTCCACCATTCGGTGAGCTTGCCGTCGCCGTCGAAGTGGCGGCCTTCGTCGTCGAAGCCGTGGGTGATTTCGTGGCCGATGGTCGACGAACCGATACCGCCGTAATTGACGGCGTCGTCCGCCTTGGGATCGAAGAAGGGCGGTTGCAGTTCTGCGGCCGGCAGGACGATCTCGTTCTTCGACGGGTCGTAATAGGCGTTGACCGTTTGCGGCGTCATGTCCCATTCCATCGGATCGACCGGCTTGTCGAGCTTGGACAGCGAGAACTTCCATTCGAACGCCGACGACGCCTCGACGTCGCCGACCAGGTCGCCGGTCTTCATCTGCAGGCCGGAATAGTCCTTCCACTTGTCGGGATAGCCGATCTTGGCGTTCATCTTGGCCAGCTTTTCCATGGCCTTCTGCTTGGTGGCGTCCGACATCCAGGCGACGTTCTGGATGCGGTTCTTCAGGGCCTCGTGGAAATAACCGACGATCTCCTGCATCTTGGCCTTGGATTCCGGCGGGAAGTAGAGGGCGACATAGTCGCGGCCGAGCGCCATGCCGAGATCGCCCTCGACCAGGCCGATGGCGCGCTTCCAACGCGGGCGCTGTTCGGTGGCGCCGCGCAGATCGTGGCTCTTGAATTGCCATTGGGCGTCGACGAAGCGCTTGGACAGGTAGGGCGCGGCCTCATCGACCGTCTTGAACGCTTCCCAGGCCTTCAGCGTTGCCAGCGGCGTCTTGGCGTAGACGGCGGCGATCTTCGGGAAGGCGGTATTTTCCGAGACGATGACCTTGGAGGCGTGGTCGAGGCCCGCGGCCTTGAGGTAATCGGCCCATTCGAAGCCCGGAGCGGTAGTCGCCAATTCCGACAGCTTCATCGGATTATAGGTCTTGACCGGATCGCGGCGTTCGGCGCGCGACCACGACACCTTGGCGATTTCGGTCTCGAAGGCCACGATGGCATGGGCGTTGCCGGCCGGATCCGGGTAGCCGGCCATGGTCAACATCTTGGCGACATAGGCTTCGTAGAGCTTGAGCTTATCGGCGTAACGGGCGTCGAGATAGTAATCGCGATCGGGCAAGCTGAGGCCCGACTGGCCCATATTGAGGACGTTGAGCTTCGGATCCTTGGCGTCGGCGCCGATGTACGAGCCGAAGACGGCGCTGCCGAAGCCGCCGCTCGTCTTGCCCATATAGGCGGCCATCTCGGCCTTGGTCTTGACGGCGGCAATGCGCGCCAGGACCGGCTTGATCGGCGCGGCGTCAAGCTTTTCGACGGCGGCCTCGTCCATCATGGCATTGTAGAGCGCGGCGATCTTGGCGTCGTCGCCGGTCAGGCCCTTTTGGGTCGCCAGCTTTTCGACGATGGCCTTGGAGCGGTTTTCCGACAGGTCTTCGAGGATCTCGTTAACGCCGTAGGAGGTGCGGTCGGCCGGGATAGCCATCTTGGCGTCGGCGGTGCCGTTGACGTAATCGAAGAAGTTGTCGCCGGGCTTGACCGAGGTGTCCATGGCACTCAGGTCGAGGCCCCAGTCGCCGAAATGCGGCGTGTCGAGGCCGACCTTTTGCAACACGGTTTGCGATACGGCCGGGGTGGTGATGGCGGCAGCGAGGGCGGTGCAGCCCAGCAGCAGGGCGGAAAAGCGCATGGCGTCGTCCTTTTTGAGGTCTCTCATAAAAAGGAAAACCCTTCCGATCGCTCGGAAGGGTCTCCATTTTCTGAAACGGAACAAGGTTCCGCGCCGAATACGCTGTCACGAGTTCACCCTTCGCCAAGGCTTCGGGTGACAGGCCGGGTTAAGGGTCCTTCGCACCCTTACCAGATGCGGACGCGGTCTTCGGGGGCCAGGTAGTACTTCTCGCCCGGCTGGACGTTGAAGGCCTTGTACCAGGCGTCGATATTGCGGACCGGGCCGATGACGCGGAACACGGCCGGCGAGTGCGGATCGGTGGCGACCTGCAACTTCATCGCTTCATCGCGGTACTTGGAGCGCCACACCTGGGCAAAGCCCATGAAGACGCGCTGGTCGCCGGTGAAGCCGTCGAGCACCGGCGCATCGGCGCCCTTGAGCGACAGGTGATAGGCATCGAGGCCGAGCAGGTTGCCCCCGAGGTCGGCGATGTTTTCACCCATGGTCAGCTTGCCCTGGACGTGGAAGCCCGGGACCGGCTCATAGGTATCGTACTGCTTGCCGTACTTGTCGGCCTGGGCGTCGAACTTCTTGCCGTCTTCTTCGGTCCACCATTCCGACAGCTTGCCGTGACCGTCGTAGTGGCGGCCTTCGTCGTCGAAGCCGTGGGTGATTTCGTGGCCGATGACGCCGCCGATGCCGCCGTAGTTGACGGCCATGTCGGCTTGCGGATCGAAGAACGGCGGCTGCAGGATGGCGGCCGGGAAGACGATCTCGTTCATCGTCGGGTTATAGTAGGCGTTGACGGTTTGCGGCGTCATGCCCCATTCGGTCTTGTCGACCGGCTTGTCGAGCTTGGCCAGTTCGCGGTTCCATTCGAACACCGAGCCGGCTTCGACATCGCCGGCCAGATCGCCCGGCTTGATCACCAGCTTGGTGTAGTCGCGCCACTTGTCGGGATAGGCGATCTTGACGGTGTACAGCGACAGCTTTTCCAGCGCCTTTTGCTTGGTGGCGTCGGACATCCAGGTCAGGTTCTGGATGCGGGCCTTCAGCGCGGTGCGCAGATCGGTGACCAATTGCACCATCTTGGCCTTGGACTCGGGCGGGAAGTAGGCGGCGACATAGTCGCGGCCGAGCGCTTCACCCAGCTCGCCGCTGACCAGGCCGATGGCCCGCTTCCAGCGCGGTTGCTGCTCCAGGGCGCCCGACAGTTCGTGCGAACGGAACTGCCATTGGGCGTCGACGAAGCGCTTCGACATCAGCGGCGCGGCTTCCTCGACGGTGTGGAAAGCTTCCCACGCCTTAAGCGTTTCCAGTGGCGTATCGCCATAGAGCTTGGCGATCTTGGGCATGGCGGTGTTTTCGGCGACGATGACCTTGGAGGCCTTCGACACGCCGGCGCCTGCGAAGAAGGCGGTCCAGTCGAAGCCCGGTGACGCGGTGGTCATTTCGGCCAGCTTCATCGGATTATAGGTCTTGTTCGGGTCGCGGCGATCGATGCGCGACCAGGAGACCTTGGCAATTTCAGTTTCGAACGCCACGACGTCGTGGGCCGACTTGGCCGCATCGGCGTAACCGACCTTGCTCAGCATGTCGGCGACATAGGCCTCATACTTCTTCAGCTTGTCGGCGTACTTGTCCTGCAGATAGTAGTCGCGGTCGGGCAGGCCGAGACCGCCCTGGCCGAGGCTGAGGACGTTGATTTCCGGGTTCTTGTCGTCCGGGCCGACGCCCAGACCGAAGATCGACGAGCCGAAGCCCATGTGCGACTTGCCCATATAGGCGGCCATCTGCGCCTTGGTCTTGATGGCAGCGATCGCCTTCAGCTTCGGCAGGACCGGGGCGTCGTCGAGTTTTTCGACGGCGGCTTCGTCCATCATGGCGTTGTAGAGCATCGAGATCTTGGCGTCGTCGCCGGTCGAGCCCTTCTTGGCGGCCAGGCCCATGACGATGGCCTTGGAGCGGGCTTCCGACAGGTCGCGCAGCGCGATGAACGAGCCATAGGAGGTCTTGTCGGCCGGGATGACCATGTTCTTGGTCGCCGTGCCGTTGACGTAGTCGTAGAAGCTGTCGCCCGGCTTGACGGACGTGTCCATGCCGGTCAGGTCGATGCCCCAGGTGCCGAAGCGCTTGGCAACCGTCGAGGTCGAGTCATCGCCGGCCGCGGCAGTCGCGTCCATATTGTCCGGGAAGAAGCCGTCGAGGCTTTCCAGGCTCTGCATGTGGCAATAGGTATCGAGACAATGGTCGCCAGCATGGGCGACGCCGAAGCTCAAAGCGGCAAGTGCGGTCGAGCAGGCCAGGGCCTTCAGGCCCGCGGTCTTTGTAAGACGCATGATGTTTACACCCCTTGGCTGACCGCGGCTTGTTTGTGTGAGCGGTCAGGTCGTTAAAATTTCAACGACCGCCACCTTATCGAGTTTTCACAAACCTGAAACATGAATTTTTGGTAAGGTGGCGCGGCGTGACATTTGCGCCGCGGGGAGAGTGCTGAAAAGCTCGTTTATCCACGGCTTAAGCGCCTTGTCAGATGGTAACGAGTCGCGGCATTCCCCATGTTTGTAACCGAAACACCGGGGACAAGGCATGCCGACACCGCTGATCGCCGAAGGGCTCGGAAAACTGACGCAGGGCTATTACGTCTTCGTCATCGTCTTCCTGCTGGCCTCGGCCGTCATCGTGCCGGTGTTTCAGCGGCTGAAAGTGTCGCCGGTCCTGGGTTTCCTGCTGGTCGGCGTGCTGCTTGGCCCCGACGTCGTCGGACGTCTGGCCCACGCCTGGCCGCCCGCGGCGGAATTCGCAGTGACGCGATCGCGTACCGCCCACCGTCTGGCTGAACTGGGCGTTGTTTTTCTGCTGTTTTCGATCGGGTTGGAACTAACGTTCGAACGCTTGAAATTCATGCGCAAGCTGGTCTTTGGCCTGGGTGCCTCGCAGCTTCTGCTGTCGACGGCCGCCCTGACCGTAGTCTTCCTCTTGATGCGCCACAGCTTTCCGGCGGCGATGACGCTCGGCATGGCTTTGGCCCTGTCGTCGACGGCCGTGGTCGTGCCGGTGCTGGCCGAACGCAAGGCGCTGCATACCCCGGCCGGCAAGGGCGTGTTCGCCGTGCTGCTGGCCCAGGATCTGAGCGTGGCGCCGATCATGATCGCCATTGTCATGATCACCGGCGCGACCAGCGGTGAAGCCGTCGGCGCGCAAGGCTTGCTGGCCCTGATTCCGGCCCTGATCGGCATGGGCGTGCTGGTGGTCGGCGGCCGCTTCCTGCTGCGGCCGCTGTTCAAGGGCGTGGCGCGGTCGAAGAGCCGCGAACTGTTCATGGCGGCCTGTCTGCTCGTCGTTCTGGCCTCGGGTGAGGTCGCGGTCATGGCCGGGCTGACCATGGGCCTTGGCGCCTTCGTCGCCGGTGTGCTGCTGGCCGAGACCGAATACCGCCGCGAGATCGAGGTGATGATCGATCCGTTCAAGGGGCTGTTGCTGGGTCTGTTCTTCGTCACCGTCGGCGCCCGGCTGGAAATCGCCCAGGTCCTGGCGCAGCCGGTGCTGATTTTGGGCATCGCCGCCGGCCTGATCGCCGTGAAGGCCGCCGTCGTCTACCCCGCCGCGCGCACCTTCGGCCTATCGCGGCCGAGCGCGCTTGAGGCCGCTCTGGTGCTGGGGCCCGCCGGCGAATTCGCCTTCGTCATCATCGACGAAGCCATCGGCCACCACGTCCTGACCCACAGCTTCGGCCAGGCGGTAATTCTGTCGGCCATCCTGTCGCTGTTCTGCGTGCCGGTGTTGGCTGCCCTGGGCGGGCGGCTGGCGCGCCGCCTGATGCCGGCCGAACCTCTGCCGGCGCAAGCACCGGAGACGATCAGTGAGACGCCCGGCGTACTCATCGTCGGCTATGGTCGTGTCGGCGAGCTGGTGGCGACCATGCTGCGCCACCATTCGATTACGTTCAGCGTCATCGACAATAATCCTGGCGTCGCCGCCAAGGCTCGCAAGCAGGGGATCGAAGCCTGGTACGGCGATGCCTCGCGGCCGGAACTGCTGCAAAACCTGGGGCTCGAGCGCGTCCGCGCCGTCGTTGTCACCGCTTCGACCTCGGCCTTTACCGATACGGTGGTCGCTGCGGTACGCGCCGCCCGCGCCGACGTCCACATCATTGCCCGCGCCCGCGATGCCGGTCATGCGCGCAGGCTGTACCAGCTTGGCGCCACCGACGCCGTGCCGGAAACCATCGAAGCCTCGCTGCAACTGGCCGAAAACACCCTGATCGACCTCGGTGTACCGATGGGGCTTGTCCTGGCTTCGGTCCACGAACAGCGCGATCAGTTCCGCCATCAGTTCGGCGTGCGCGACGGCCCGGCGCTCGAAGGCTTCAAACTGCAGGGCGAAGCCTGATTTCCAGATTTCGGGATGCGTCTTGACAGCGTCGTCGCACGAGCGTATTGTATGAGTGTATGCATACAATACGCAAAACCATTGTCAGCCAGCTTCGCCTCGACGCCTCGGGAGTGCCGATCTATGTCCAGTTGCGCGACCAACTGACGAAATTGATCGCCGCCGGTGTGCTGGCGCCCGGTGCCCAGATGCCGACCATGCGCGAAGTCGCCGTGGCGCTGAACATCGACCTCAACACCGTCCGCCATGCCTATGACGACCTCGAACGCGCCGGGACGATTCTTCTCATCCGCGGCCGGGGCAGCTTCGTTGCCGACCATCTGCCGGCGCTCGACATCCCGGACCATACCGACCGGCTGGCCGAACAGGCTATCGCCTTGGCCAAGGCATCGGGCGTCGACCCGCGCCGTCTGGCCGAGCGCATTCTTTCTATCGCCAACACAAAGGACACCTGACCATGGCGAGCCAACAGAACGTCAATGAAATCCCCTATCGCCAGCGTGGCGGCAGCGGCGGGCTGAGCAGCCTGCTGGCCCTGCTGTTCTTTATCGGCGCCGGGCTTTGCGCTTGGGGCGGTGACGTCAATCACAGCCCGGTGCTGTTCGTCATCTCCGGCCTGCTGTTCCTGTGCGCCATCCTGATCCCGCAATCGCTGAAGATGGCCAACCAGTGGGAGCGCGCGGTCGTGCTGCGGCTCGGCCGCCTGCAAGGCATTCGCGGGCCCGGTCTGTTCATCCTGATCCCGTTCGTCGACAGCGTTTCGGCCTGGCTCGACCAGCGCATCCAGACGACCGAGTTCGACGCCGAAGAGGCGCTTTCCAAGGACACCGTGCCGATCAATATCGACGCCGTCGTCTTCTGGCAGATTCACGATCCCCAGCGCGCGGCGCTGGAAATCACCGACTACCGCTCGGCGATCGAGCGCGTGGCCCAGACCAGCTTGCGCGAAATGGTCGGCGCCTCGGACCTGCACACCCTGCTGTCGGACCGCAAAGTCTCCGATGAAAAGCTGCGCGAGGAGATCGGCCGCAAGACCGCCGAGTGGGGTGTGTCGGTGATCTCGGTCGAAATCCGCGACATCGGTGTGCCGCAAGCCCTTCAGGACGCCATGAGCCGCCAGGCCCAGGCGCAGCGCGAACGCCAGGCGCGCATCCTGCTCGGTCAGGCTGAACAGGAGGTGGCGCAAAAGTTCGTCGAGGCGGCCGAAATCTACGCCAAGAGCCCGACGGCGCTGCAACTGCGCGCCATGAATATCATCTACGAGACGACCAAGGAACGCGGCGCAACCATCCTTATCCCGTCGCAGATGATCGACGCCATGAACCCGGGCGGCGTGCTCGGCCTGGTCGCGGCGGCGCAATCGGCGGCCCCACCGCAAGCGCCGGCACCGGCGCCGGCAAAACCCAAAGCGAGCTAGATTTCAGTTCCGATTCTCTGGCATAGTTCGCCTCTTTGCGGAGGTGGACTATGGCCAGGGTGTGGAAATCGATCCTGTTTATCGTGCTGATGCTGCTGCCGGCGGCGGCCCACGCCGCCGATCGCGATATCAAGGTCAGTTTGCGCGTCCTGCCGCCCTTCGTCGTCGCCCAGAACAACCAGTATACCGGTTTCAGCGTCGACCTGTGGAACGCCATCGCCCAGCGTCAGCACTGGCACAGCACCTTTACCACCGTGCCCAATGTCGAGGGCCAGCTCGATGCGGTTTCCGGCAAGGCGGCCGATGTCGGCGTCGGCGGCGTATCGATCACAGCCGATCGCGACCTGCGTTTCGACTTTTCCCAGCCCTTGCTGAATGGCGGCCTGCAGATACTGGTGCGCAGCGAGCGTCCGGGACCGCAGGCAACGGCCTTGAGCAGCCTGCTGCACCTGTTGTTTTCGCCCGATGTCCTGGTCTGGCTGGGCATTGCCGTCCTGCTGACCGTCGTGCCGGCGCACATCATCTGGTTCATGGAGCAGCGCCACCCGGAAGGCATTATCGGCTCGAAAAAATACTTTCCGGGCATCTTCCAGGCGTTTTTCTGGGGTTTGGGGACGCTGGCGACCCAGGCGGATTCGATGCCGCGGCATTGGGTATCGCGCGTCGTCGCGGTGTTGTGGATGTTCACCTCGGTGGTCTTCGTCGCCTTTTACACCGCGACCCTGACGGCCACCCTGACCGTGCAGTCGATCAAGAGCGAGATCAACGGCCCCGACGATCTGCCCGGCAAGACGGTGGCCACCGTCACATCATCGACGGCGGCGCAATATCTGCGTGACAGCGGCATCAAGACTGAGACCTTCGCTACCATCGATGACGCCACCAAGGCGCTGACCGACAAGAAGGTCGATGCCGTCGTCTATGACGCGCCTGTGTTGCAGTATGTCGTGGCCCATGAAAGCAGCGGCGACGTTGCCGTCACCGGGCCGATCTTCCACAACGAGGATTACGGTTTCGTGCTGCGCAACGATTCCGAGCTGCGCCGGCCGATCGACGAGACCCTGCTGGCCCTGCGCGAAGACGGCACCTATGACCGCATCAGCGACAAGTGGTTCGGGAAGAAATAAGCCTCACCCAAAAAAGTGGATGCCACTTTTTGGATAAAGGTGATGGCGTCAAAAAACGAGCCTGCTTACTTTTCGCTGTCGTGGGCCTCAAGCCGTGCACGCAGCCCGTCGATCTCCGAGAAGAAGCGCTTGCGCACCTCGGCGGCGAAGGGATTGTCGCGCTCGATGCTGAGGAACAGCTCGTCAGAGTCGCCCGAGACCAGGCCGATGCCCTGCATCAGCAGGTCGTAGGACTTGGTGGTGTGCTGGGTCGGCAGCGGCTCCAGTCCGCTCATCACCTTGGCGATCAGGTGGGTCAGGCCCTGCACGGCGGCCAGCGCCCGGTCGTGCTCTTCCGGCGTGGCGATGGTGACCTTCAGGTCGAGCGTTTCGCGGAAGAAGCGCACGATCGGATCGAGGCGGCGCAGGCGCACCGGGCAAACGACGATTTCGAGGTCGTGGATGCCCTTGCGCGCCGACTGCGGCCCGAACAGAGGGTGGGTGCAGACGATATAGCAGCTCTGCGGCAGGGCCGCCTGAAGCCACTTGGCCGGCTTCATCTTGACCGAGCCGACGTCGATGACCAGGGCGCGCGGATGGACGTAGGGCGCGATGCTTTCGGCCAGGGCCTGCAGGGTGCGAATCGGCGTTGCAAGCACGATGATGCGGCAGGAGGCGACCTCTTCAAGGCTCGACAGGGTGACGTTGTGGCGGCGGGCGAAGGCGCGGGCGTGCGGGCTCGGATCGTAGGCATAGATGTCGAAATAGGGCGACAGATGCTTGACGATCAGGCGCCCGAAGGCGCCAAGGCCGAACAGGCCGAGCCGGAAAACACGTTTGCCCAAAATCTCACCACTTTTGGCTACGGCCGCCATCCACGGCCGAATATGAAACGGCGGCGGTAGCATATCCCGGCGCGTCAGGCGAGCCCAAACCCGCCCGCGATGCGCCGGGCCTATGCGCCAAGCCTAATTGCCGGTGTTACCACCAGCCCTTTTTCTTGTGGCTACCCTTGTCGCCGTCCTTGGCGTCGCTCTTCTTGCCCTTGTCGAGGTCAAGATACTTCTGGAACGGCGTCTTCGGCAACTCTTCTGGGGTGATGTAACCGTCGCCATTGCGGTCGAGCAGCTTGAACCGCTCCTCGGTGGCGTTGAGCCATTCATCCATCGAGATGCGGAAGTCGAAATTGGCATCGGCGGCGCGGATCGGCTGCGGCTCGTCAATCAGGCCGTATTGCGCGGCGCCCAGGATCTGCTTGATGTACTTGCCGCCATTGGGCAGGTCATTGCCTTGGTCGGCCGATTGATCGGACTCTTCGCGGATGATCTTGGGCTGCTGGATGCGCGGATCCATGCGGGTGATTTCCGGCGCGATCTCGTTCTCGTAGCGGGTATTTTCCGGGCTCGAAATGTAGTTGTCGTGGTTGACGTCGAGGCGGGCGAAGAAGGCCACGGCATCAGCGACGAATTCGTCGTGGCTGATCTTGCCGTCGTGATCGGTGTCGACGCGGTTGAACCAGGTCATCACCGGATAGGGATCACCCAGCTTGGCACGGAACGGCTCGCCCGACGGCGAGAAGAAGACGCTGCCCTGGCCCTGGACGCCGATAAAGCCGCCCCCGCCACCATAGGACGAGGCGCCGTCCTGCGCCACGGCGGCGCCGGCAAAGGTCAGGGCCAGGAGCGGCAGGCACAGAAGCGACAGGCTTGGGGTAGCGCGCATGAAGGGTCTCTCGACAAAGGATGGAGCAAATTAACCGCAGGACGGGTTCAAGGCAAGATCGTTTTACGACTGGGCAAAACTTGCCGGAAAATTCTGCCTACAGTAAAAATTACTCGTTTCGCGTATTAAGTGAAATAAAAACCGTCGATTATTTCAGATAAACAGCTTTGTTTGCGGCTATTTTGTTTCACTTGTGAAATGTGCGTTAAATCAATATATTGTTAAGCGGACTATTTATTCTGTTTGGAGGTCAATCCTTTGATTGACGTTTTGTCATAGGAGACCGCAATGTCATACGACAGTGTATCGGGGGCCGGGGCGAATTCGTATCTGCAGCAGAGTCTGTCCAAATTGCTGTCAGAACTGCAATCGGGTTCGTCTTCGACCTCATCCACCTCATCGACGTCCTCTACGTCATCGACTTCGGGAACGAGTTCGACCGGCTCGACCTCAGCGACGACGTCCGCCAGCACGACCAATAGCCTGGCCGAAGATTTCGCCTTCTTTCTGAGCAGCCTGGCATCAAGCACCATGAGCGGCTTGTTGCAGGCCCAGGAAGGTCAAGGGCAAGGTCAGAATCAGGATCAAGGCCAAGGCATGGGCCCGCCACCGCCGGGCGGTCCGGACGCCACGTCCGCTTCGACGGGTTCGACGGCAGCCAGCCAGACCGCTTCGACGACCACGACCACGGGCATCGACGGCGACAGCTCATCGGCTACGTCGGGCGTGGGCGGCGCGCATCACCATCACCATCACGGTGGCGGCGGGGGCATGGGCGGCGTTGGCGGCGATTTTGCCAGCATGATGTCGTCGTCAAGCACCTCGGCGTCGAGCTCGGCTTCGACGACCTCTGGCCTGGCGGAAAATTCCGGCAGCCTGGCCGACCTGATGCAGCAACTGCTGACGGCGCTGCAGTCGTATAACGCCACCAGCAGCGCGACGGCGTCTACCGCGACGACGACAACCGGCATCACCGCCGCGTCGAGCACGACCTCCATCGCCGCTTAAGGTCGGTATCAGCGTTTTTGCGAGCAAAAACCGGCGGGCCAGAACGGCCCGCTTTTTTCATGTGCGCTTTTTGGGGCTTTTCGGCGCGATCAGCTGAAGAATTCGCGGCGGACCGAGGCCCAGATATAGTCCAGCAGCAGGTAGATGAACACGGTGCGCACATAGGGCACAGTGTCGAAAGCGGTGGCTGTCTGAACGGCAATGGCGACGCTGAGCGCGGCGCAGGCGATGAGCCCGGCAATCATCAGACGGCGGGGCATTACCAGCTTTTGTACAAGGTCCATATACGCGTCCCAAAGCTACTGAATGAGAATACTCAACGATAAAACGAGGATTAATTTTTCGGTGAGAAATGTAAGGAAGTCGTTAATGGCTTAACGCCGTTATGCCAAGCCACAGCTTCGTGATCATCCGTGATGGCCCTCTTGCAGGCTTGGCGAGCACACGCTTATTTGCCAATCTATGGGCCATGGACACTGGCCTGCACATCATTCGCGGAGACCTTGACGATCCGCGCATCATTGCCCTGCTCGATACCCATGTGCGGCGGGCGCGAGCCGAAACGGCGCCGGGCAGCGCCCACGCGCTTGATCTTACTCAGCTCAAGGCGCCGGAGATCGATTTCTGGACTTTATGGGAGGGGGATAGGCCGGTCGGCGTTGCGGCGCTAAAACACCTCGGCGGCGACGAAGGCGAGGTCAAGTCGATGTTTGTCGATGACAGCCAGCGCGGACGCGGTGCGGGAAGTCGTCTGCTCACGCACATCATCGCCTCGGCCCGTGCGGCGGGCCTGACGCGGCTCAGCCTGGAAACCGGATCGTGGGACTATTTCCGCCCGGCCTGGGCGCTCTATGCGCGTCACGGCTTCGTCGATTGTCCGCCGTTCGGCGATTACCGGCCCGATCCGAATAGCCGATTCATGACGCTGGATTTGACGGCTTAAAAGAGTAGGTCGCCCAAGCCGCCTTCCAGCGTTTCCATCAGCGCGCCGTGACCCAGCGGAGCAGCGATCGCGGCAGAGGTCAGACGCTCGACCACCAACGCGAACCCCATGGCCTCGCGGTTCAGGGCCACCATGTGGCTGCGGACATAGAGGCCGAGCAGGCCGACCTCGTAATCGTCGCGCCAGCGCATGCGCCAGGCGATCAGTTCGACGATGTCGAGGGCAACCGCCTCGCCATCGTCGCTGCCCGTCTGATAGGCGACGAGCATGGCCGAAATCTGGGATTTGACGAGACTGGCACTTGTATCGACGAACATGGCGATGGCTCCACGATCAACCTGCCTTAATGCTACGCAGTTTCACGTAAGGTCGCAGCGTGAAGCTTTACGCGAACGGTAAGCGCGCGATGCGGTGCACCGTTATGTAACTTTTTGCGGCTAGGGTGAGGCGGATATACCGTTTTCTTGCAGCCGAGACCGCCGTGAACACCGCTGACCTGCCCGATATGCCGCCGCGCCGTCAACGCCTGCGTCCGTCGATCGCCGGGCTGCATGTCCTGGTCGCCGAGGACGTGGAAATGGTCCGCGACCTGATCACGCTGCTGCTCACGCGCGAGAAGGCGATGATCACTACGGTCGCCGATGGCGGGGCTGCCGTCGAGGCCGCCATGGCCCAGGACTTCGACGTCATCCTGATGGACATGCAGATGCCGGTAATGAGCGGCTTCGAGGCGACGCGCCGCATCCGCCAGTCGGACGGCCCCTGCGCCAAGGCACCGATCCTGGCCCTGACCGCCAATGTGCAGAAGGCTGAAATCGCTCAGTGCCATCGCGCCGGCATGGATGGTCACATCGCCAAGCCGTTTACGCCCGACGTGCTGATCGCGGCGATTTCCAAGGTCCTGTTCGAAGCCGAATAGGGCTTAAGCCTCTTACGAGTTCGGCGGCATCAACACGGCATCGGCGCCCTGCGGCACCGGCGGCGGTGCGTCGTCATTATCCGTTTGCGCATGGGTTTCGGCCACGACCTCGTCGCCGGCGGTGATGACGGAAGGTTGAGCATCGCCGGAAGTGAGCGCATTGACGGCCTCAGCGTCTGTTGTCTGGGCGGCCAGCGGAATCGCCTGAGCTGCTGTATCGCCGGCATAGGACGCATTGATCACCGGCGCGGCGGAGATCATGTTGGTAGGCGTGCCGTCGAGCACGGCCAGCTTGGTCGGTTCGGCGTCGCTATCGCTTTGCGCCTCGGCGACGGCTGCGTTGTGCGCCTGCATCGGCGCATTGGTGTCGAACGCCGGCAGCGAGGCGACTCGCCAAGTCGTGAAGCCCAGACTGGCGCTAACCACCATGGCGGCGGTCATCAGGCTGATATTGAGGGCGGACGGGCGCCGCAGCGAAATAGCGTTATTCGGACGAGGCGCGACGGGGGCGGCCGCTTCGGGCGGCCATACCGGCTCGGATTGGGAGACGGGCACAGCTTGGGACATGACAACTTCTCGGACCAAAGAGGCCACGGGGCTGTGCGAAGCGGCCCGTAGCGGAACGAGAACCAATCTAGCCAAGTGCCCGTAAGTTTTCAGTCGCGGTGGCCGCAAAACAGATCGGCGCGCCGTTGGAAAGGCGCGCCGACAGATAAGGCTTACGTCAACTTATGGACTTATAGATCTTTAGTGGGTCAAGCCCGCGGCGATCAGCTCCTTGTGCGCGGCGGCCAGTTCCTGACGGAAATTGGCATCCTGCAGCATCTCAACGGCGAGCGCGGTGCCCAGGCTTTGGCCGGCGACTGTGTCGTAAGGAAAGTGTACGCCGCAGATGACGCGGTTTTCGGCATAGATTTTCGCGCGATCGAGGATGGCTTGCGCCTTTTCAGGGATCAGGTCGGCCAGGATGACGCCCATCGCGAAGCCCGTCGTGGTATGGCCCGACGGATAGGAATTGGGCTTGGTCGTCGTCTTTTCGCTCGGGCAGGTCTGGATCGTCGAATCGACCTGATAGGGGCGCTTGCGAGCGAAATAGCTCTTATAGGCCTTGGTGGTGACGTCTTCCTCGGTGCTGATATCGTCGAACAGCTTCTTGGTCGCCGGCAGTTTGGCAACGTCGAAGCCTGGGACGGTGTCAGCGAAGAAGGTCACGTTCTCGGTCTGGCCGTCCTTGTCGGCCAGGGCGCGGCGTTCCGGTGTGGCGTGGGTGGTGGCGAAACGGACCATGGCCAGTTCGGCTTGGCCTTGCACGGAATCGGGCGCCGGCGGCGTGGGCAGCAGGGCGGCCGGCACCATCAGGTCGGGCGTGGCGAATGGCAGGGCTTCGGCTTTTTCGGCCGTCTGGGCGTGAGCGGGCAGGGCGAGCGCCAGCATCAAAGGCAGGAGAAGAGGGGCAAATTTCATGATTTGGCGTCCGGGGCTGGAAAAAAGGGGCCGCTTGCGGCGGCCCCTAAAGACTTGGTGGAAGTGTTTATCAGAATTTCGCGACCAGAGTCAGCTGCGTGTTTTGCGCCGGCTGATAGTAGTATTGGTCGAAATAGGTGTTCGGATAGATCGCCGTATTGCTCGACTTGCCGGTCTTGATCGAGGTGACCGGACGGTGGTCGAACAGGTTCGAGACCTGGAACTTGATACGGACGCGCTGGGTCATGTCCCAGTTCACCGCCAGGTCGGTGGAGTCGTAGGGCTTCACCAGGTACGAGGTCGGGTCGGTCTTCATGAACTGCTGACCGGTCCGCTTGTAGAGCAGCGAGGTCGACAGCGGGCCCATGTGGTAGAGGACGCCGGTGCCGAAGGTGTTTTCCGGCGCCTTGGCGATTTCGTAGCCAGCCCCGTCGCGGGTCTTGTTGATCGAGCCGTTGGTGAAGACGGTCAGGCCGTTATCGAAGGCGTAGGAAATCTGGCCTTCGACGCCCTTATAGTGGGCTTGACCAGAATTATAGTAGAACTGGCCCGTCGGATCGACGGTGTAGAGGTTGTTGACATCGATCTTGTAGACGTCGGCGTCGATGGCGATGTGGCGCGACTGGAAGACGGTACCCAGCTGATAGTTGGTGGTCGTCTGCGGCTCAGCCGTGTTCAGCGCCACATCGGTGACGTAGAGATCGGCGATCGGCGGCAGCGAGGCGCCGGTGGCGTATTCGCCGTAGACCGACCAGTTCTTCAGGATCTTGTAGTTGACGGTCAGGAAGTTCAGCGTCTTGTTGAAGGTGTCGTAGTTTTGCGACGGCGTGCGCGGGCTCTTCAGCACCGGGGCATTGACCGTGCGCTTCATCATCACCTGCTTGATGCCCGGCGTGATCGTCAGATTATCGGTAACCTTCCACTCGAAGTCGGCAAAATACTGGGCTTGCCACCAGCTCGAGAATTCCTGGTAGGAGGTGGCGTCGTACAGCGTCGAATAGGCGGTCGGCTCGTTGGTGGTGCAGGTGCCCGTATTGTCGTAGGCGGCGCAGATCGTCTTTTCGTGCTGGTCGGGGACATTGGTGCCGAGCGTCGCGTCATAATCATAGGTATGACGATTGGTGCTGGCCGCTTCCCACCAGCCGCCGGCGCGCAGTTCGCCGAACGAGAAGTCGCGCGTGAAGTGCGCGATGTCGCCCAGGACGTGGTATTTGTTCAGCTTGTTATAGCCGATGACATCGTTGGGGTTGCTGGCCGTTTTGGCGCCGCCGACGACCGAGTTGGTGACGTAGGTGCCGTAGGACACGGCGTAGTCCTTGGGGTCGACCGACTGAAGCACGTCGGCGTGGGCGACGTCGTTCGCCGTGAAGGTGTTGTTGCTATAGAAATAGCCGTAGGCGGTGTTGTCGAGCTTGAAACCCCAGGGCAGGTCGCCGGACGCCTTGATGTACTCGAAATTGGTGTTCTTGATGATGTAGTTATAGCCGTAATAGGTCGCCTTGGTCGGATCGTTGGAAAGGTTGAAATCCTTGCCGTACATGGCGACCTGGGCCAGCGTCGCGCCCGAATTGTCGGTGTTGTGCGAGAAGTTGTAGTTCTTCGTCGCAAATACGGTGACGGTCCAGGTATTGCCGATCGGCAGGGCGAACTTGGCCGTCAGATTGTTGGCATGCAACGACGAATAGGTCTGCTCGCCATTGGCGCCGTTGGCCTGGATGTTGAAGAAGCCCGACAGGCCGCCCAGTTCGTCGATCTTGCCGGTCTGCAGCACGGCGACGCTCTGCCAGCCGCCGAAGCTGCCCAGCGTTTCGCGCAGGGTGGTGTTGGCATCCGAGGTGATCTTGTTGGAGAACATCTTGACGTTGCCGCCGTAGTTCGACTGGCCGATGTCGCCGGCTTCACCCGGGCCGCGATCGACGACGAGCGCGCCGATGGTCGAGGCCGGGAAGTAGGAATTGGTGTGGTGGGTCGGGTTGTTGGTGTCGCCGAACGGGATACCGTCGTACATGGTGTTGAATTCACCATCCTGGAAACCGCGAATGACCATCTTGTTGGCTTCGCCCCAGCCGGCGCCGTTGACCGCGCCCGGATTCGACACCGACGGTGCAATCAGGGCGATCTGAGTATAGTCGGCGGTTTCCGAAATCGAGTTTTCGATGATCGAGCGCGAAATAATCGACTGCGGCTCGGTCTGGTCGAGCGAGGCCTTGGTAGGCGTCGTCGCCGCGGCCTTGGAGCGCTCGGCCTTGATGATCACTTCCTTGACCTGAGCGTCGGACACGTCGGTGGTGTCCTGAGCGGTCGTGGTCTGAGCGGAGGCGGCGTGGGCGCCGAAGCCCATCAAAAGCGTGGTCGACAGCAGAAGAAGCTGCTTGCCGCGGAGGCTGTTGGTCATGTCATTTCCCTTCGGACTGAAACCTGCGACGGGAAATTCATGTTGTTTTAACCCGCCATCGAGGCGCCTATGGGCATGGCGGATGACGGCGGGGTGACGATATGTTGAAGCTTTTATGAAGTCTGAAATTTATGTAACATATTGGCAACTATAGTATTTTTTAAACTTTTGCGATGCAAAAAATTTACGCGCGAAGCCGGGTTTTTCAGCTTCGCGTCATTTTGAATGATTAGGGTGAGAGGTTAGCTGTTCGACGCTTGGGCCGAGGCAGAAGCCTCAACTGACGGTGCGGCGATACGATGCGCCGAAGTAATAAGCACGGGTTTAGCCAGGGTTTCTCCGGCCCATTCACCAGGGCCCGGCTTGGCGGTCGAAATCCGTCCTTTCAGAATACCTTTGACGACATCCATCCCCGACACAACGTGGCCGAAAACCGCAAACCCCTGCTTGTCGGGCGTGGCGCTGCCGCCGGCGTCGAGATAGGTCATGTCGCCGACGCAGATGGTGAACTCATTCGACGCCGTGCCGAGCGCATAGCGCGCGGTCGAGATAGCGCCGTTGGTGTGCGACAAATGGGTCTGGGTCGTCGGTTCGTGGGCGATCGGGGGATAGGTGCGCTCACCGCTGTTGAATTGGATAAAGCCGGACGGCCCTGACTTGACCGTGCGATAGAAGGTGCCGCCATCGAGTTTGTGATTATCGACATAGTGCAGGAAGTTGGCGGCGGTTATCGGCGCGTCCTTGCCATCGACGTCGAGGACGATATTGCCCTGGTCGGTATCGATTTCGACGAAGGTGTTGTCCGGCGGCACGTCGAGCCCATTGGCCAGCTTTTTCGGCGCGGGAGCTGTCGTGGCGGCGGGCGCGGACGCCTTGGGCGCTGGTTTGTCGCACCCCGAGACCAGAGTTAGGCCAGCCAGTGCGACGGCCCAGACATAAGACAAGACATAAGATTTGCCCATAGGTCTCTCCTGCAAACCGCTTAGGCGTAAACCGGAAAGACGCGTCCTGTCAAAGGGTTGAGATTGGCCCGGTTGGGTTGTGCCATATAACGTCTCTGTAAAATTGCGGCCGGCAAATTTCCATATTGAAATAAAAATAAACTGGGGTAGATTCCTCATATCTGACACCGGTGTCACTGGGATTGTTACCGGTGTCAGACAGTGGCCGCATAAATCATAATCAGCGGCGAACCGGGGACACAGGGAGTACAATATGTCCGGACAATCACGCGCACATGCGCGCAATCTGCTATTCGCCGGTGTATCGGCGGTTGCGATGGTCATAGGCCTCACGGCAGGCGCCGCTCAGGCCCAGGACGCCAAGGCTTCAGGCGGGGATGACACGGTCGTGGTCGTGCGCGGGTTCCGCGCCTCGTTGCAAACCTCGCTGCAACAAAAACGCAAGGCCGACGTCGAACTCGATGCCATCAATGCCGACGACATCGCCTCCTTCCCCGATGCCAACCTGGCCGAAAGCCTGCAGCGTATTCCCGGCATCTCGATCACCCGCGACGGCGGCGAGGGTGACAAGATCAGCGTCCGCGGCCTGGCGCCCGACTTCTCGCGCGTCCGGATCAACGGCATGGAAGCCCTGTCGACCGCCGGCGATTCGACCGCGTCCGGCAATCAGCCCAACCGCACCCGCGCCTTCGACTTCAACACCTTCGCCTCGGAACTGTTCAACAATCTGAGTGTGCGCAAAACCGCCGATGCCGCGACCGATGAAGGTTCGCTTGGCGCCACGGTAGACCTGCGCACGGCGCGGCCGTTCGACTACAAGGGCGACAAGTTCGCCTTCTCCGCCCAGGAAGCCTATTACGAGAACGGCAAGCATTACGACCCGCGCTACACCATGCTGGTCTCCAAGCGCTGGGACGGCGGCAAGATGGGCTGGCTGGGCTCGGTCGCCTATCAGAAGCGCGAAACCGACATCTCCAACTATTCGCGCAGCCCCGGCGCCTCGGACTATGAGTTCCGCTCGGCCAACTTCAACGGCAACGAATATCCGCCGCGCGGCGGTTTTGCGGCGCCCGCCGGGACGACCTTCCCGAATACGGTGACGAGCTATCTGACCAACCCGCTCAGCTTCAACACCACGCCCTATACGACCAATCCGCAGCTCATCGCGGCGCTGACGGGCTCTGACCCCGCAGCCTATGCCGCGCTCTATCCGGCCGGTTACGCTACTGCGGGCCGCTATGACGACTCGCAGGTCATCATCCCGGCCCTGCCGTCGATCGGCGTGCAGAAGCTGCGCACCGAGCGTCTCGGCCTGACGTCGTCGTTCCAGATGAAGCCGGACGAGAACACCCAGATTTCGCTCGACGTGCTCTATTCGGACTTCAAGAGCTATGGCGACAATTACGGCATCTCGCCGATCGGCCTGAACCGCAACAATACCTTCTCGACGCCGTCGCAGTTCGCGGCCTCGTCGAGCATTGCCACCAAGCGCGGCCTCTATGCCGGCACCAACTGCGCCGCCAATGCGGGCTCGTCGACGGTGATCGCGGTTGACTGCGGCGGCGCGCTCTATGGCACGACGCCGGCCATCACCACTGGCAGCGACGGCAAGGCGGCGGTGCTGGGCACCAACATCTTCTCGCTCAACCCGAACAACCTCGAAGCCTACGACTACTACAACAACCCCAAATCCGTCGGTTATATCAACGATCCGAACGGCTTGGGCGAGGTACTGTCGCTGATCGGCCGGCCATCGACCAAGGTTTTGGGCGCGCACGTCACCAATGGCGTTGCCGACTATCTTGAACTGTCGAATGTCGACTGGCGCACCAATGACGACGTCAGCAATTACGATACTCAATTCAATCAGGTGACCCTCGACCTCAACCACACCTTCAACGATCGCTTCAAGATGGAGGGCGAGCTCGGCGTCTCCAAGTCGACCAACAATACCGAAGGCTTCCTGGTCGAATTCGACGACATGGATGAGCAGGGGCACTTCATCTACGACGCCCGCGGCGGCGGTTCGATGCCCGAATATAATCCAGGCTTCGACGTCAGCGACCCCAACAAGTGGAGCATCGTCAAGGGCTTCTCGGTCATCCGCCACTATGTCCGCAAGGTCGAGAACACCTATAGCAGCGCGCGTTTCGACTTCGACTGGCAAAAGAGCGACCACAACGACTTCAAGTTCGGCTTCAATGCCCGCAAGTACGGCTTCTCGACCGACCAGTGGCAGCGCAGCAATTCCAGCTCCAACAATCTCGAGCTGATGATCCCGACCGAGAAGGAACTGGGCGTGAGCGTGGCTTCGCTCGGTCAGGAAGTCCAGTTCGGCCAGGGCCTGAAGCTGCCGGCCGGCACGCCGACGCAGTTCTTCGCGCCCAACCTGAACGCCTTCATCAAGGCTACGGGGCTGAACTGCAACTGCATCAACAAGTGGGGTGACTGGCGCCTGACCGATCTGGTCGTGTCCAGCGGCACCGCCGGCGGTGTCGAATTCGCCGTCGATGAAAACGACTTCGGCGCGTACGGCGAATGGAGCTTCAACTACCACGTCCCGGGTGGTGATCTGAGCGGTAATCTGGGCCTGCGCCAGGTGTCGACCAAGACGGACTCGGTCGGCCGCGACTCCAAGAACAACCCGGTCGAGGACAAGAACGAGTATAACGACACCCTGCCGTCGATGAACCTGTTGTACCGGCCGCTGGATGACCTCTACATCCGTGCTGCCATCGCCAAGACGATGACGCGTCCGCTGCTGTCGAACCTGTCGCCGAACATCGGCTCGCTGACCGTGGCCACCGATGGCTCGAGCGCGAGCATGACGCTCGGCAATCCGCGCCTGGAGCCCATCCGCTCGAAGAATTACGACCTGGCGGTGGAGTGGTATTTCAACAAGAACAGCCTGCTGTCGGCGGCGTTGTTCTACAAGGAAATCAAGGATTTCAGCCAGACCGTCAGCTATACGGCAGCGCTGTCGACCTTGCTCAATGCGGACGAAATCACCGCGCTCCGCAGCAATTCGACCAATGCCAACTATCAGGCCTATCTGCAGGCTGACTCGCCGGTGACGGTGCGTCAGACCCGCAACGCGCCGGGCGGCTTCCTGCGCGGCTGGGAAATCAACTACCAGCAGCCCTTCACCTTCCTGCCGTGGAAGCTGAAGAATACCGGCTTGTTGCTCAACCTGACCCACGTCGATTCCAAGCTGAAGTACATTCTCGATCCGGGCTCACCGGTGACCTCCACCTCGGCGGCGACCCCGGTCGTGTATGGGAATGGGCCGTGGCTGGGAGCGTCGCCTGACGCGCTCAACGCGACCCTGTACTATTCGACGGACACGATCGACGCCCGGCTGTCGGTGTCCAAGCGCAGCGCCTATTACGACACCTTCCCGATTTCGGCCGGGAACTGCTCGCCGGGCCTCAACCCGGTCGGCACCACGGCGACCAGCCAGGCCTATTGTACGTCGCCGCTGATCCTCGACTTTGCCGGGGTCAAGGGCACGACCAATGTCGATGCCAAGGTGACCTATAACTTCACCCAACACCTGGCCTTCACACTGGAAGGCCTGAATCTGACCAACCAGACGACGAACAAGTTCGCTTATGTCGCCAATCCGGTGGTCACCAACTACTCCTCGACCGGTCGTCAGATCACGGTCGGCGTGCGCTACAGATATTGAGCAAATCCGGTCTCTGGCGCGATGCCCCCGCGCCGGAGCCGGCCAGCTCCCCGTGACCGTCTACCTTTCGCGGTCCAGCTGGAAACTGGCGCCGGTTCGTCCGGCGCCTTTTTTGCGTCCAAACAAAAAGAGCGGATCTTGCGATCCGCTCTTTCCGTAAAATGTGAGCTTTTTTCGAAGGGCCGTCCCGAGAAAAAAGCTCTCGAAACGACCCCGCGAGAAAGTACACCGAGGGGCAAAAGCCCCGAAGGACTTTCGAGCGATGGATTAGAAGTCCATACCGCCCATGCCGCCCATGCCGCCACCGCCGGGCATAGCCGGGGCTTCCTTCTTGGGGGCTTCGACCACGGCAGCTTCCGTGGTGATCAGCAGGCCCGACACCGAAGCGGCGTCCTGCAGCGCGGTGCGCACGACCTTGGCCGGGTCGATGACGCCATCGGCCACCAGGTCGACGTACTTTTCGGTCTGCGCGTTGAAGCCGAAGTTCGGCGACTTGTCGGCCAGGACGGCGTTGACCACGACCGAACCTTCGACGCCGGCGTTTTCAGCGATCTGACGCAGCGGCGCCTGCAGAGCGCGACGGACGATGGCGATACCGGCCGTTTGGTCGTCATTGGCGCCTTCCAGCGTCAACAGGACTTGCGACGCCTTGAGCAGGGCGGTGCCGCCGCCCGGGACGATGCCTTCGTCAACCGCGGCGCGGGTGGCGTTCAGGGCGTCGTCGACGCGGTCCTTCTTTTCCTTGACTTCGACTTCGGTCGAGCCGCCGACGCGGATGACGGCAACGCCGCCAGCCAGCTTGGCCAGACGTTCCTGCAGCTTTTCCTTGTCGTAGTCCGAGGTGGTTTCCTCGATCTGCGCCTTGATCTGCTTGATGCGGGCGTCGAGGTCGGCCTTGTCGCCGGCGCCGTCAACGATGGTGGTGTTTTCCTTGGTCACGGTGACCTTCTTGGCGCGGCCAAGCATGTCCAGGGTGACCGACTCGAGCTTGATGCCCAGGTCTTCCGACACCACTTCGCCCTTGGTCAGGACGGCGATGTCTTCCAGCATGGCCTTGCGGCGATCGCCGAAGCCCGGCGCCTTCACGGCGCAAACCTTGAGGCCGCCGCGCAGACGATTGACGACCAGGGTGGCCAGGGCTTCGCCTTCGACGTCCTCGGCGATGATCAGCAGGGGACGGCCCGACTGAACCGCGGCTTCGAGGATCGGCAGCATCGGCTGCAGCGACGAGATCTTCTTGTCGAAGATCAGGATGAACGGGTCCTCGAAGACCACTTCCATCTTGTCCGGGTTGGTGATGAAGTAGGGGTTCAGATAGCCGCGGTCGAACTGCATGCCTTCGACGACGTCCAGTTCGGTTTCGACCGTCTTGGCTTCTTCGACGGTGATGACGCCTTCATTGCCGACCTTGTCCATCGCCTTGGCGATCATCTGGCCGACTTCGGTGTCGCCGTTGGCCGAGATGGTGCCGACCTGAGCGATTTCCGAGTTCGAGGTGACGGGCTTCGACACCTTCTTGATTTCCTCGACGACGGCCGAAACGGCCTTGTCGATGCCGCGCTTCAGGTCCATCGGGTTGCGGCCCGAGGCGACCGACTTCAGGCCTTCGACGGCGATGGCTTGCGCCAGGACCGTCGCGGTGGTGGTGCCGTCGCCGGCCTTGTCATTGGTCTTGGAGGCGACTTCGCGGATCAGCTGGGCGCCGAGGTTTTCAAACTTGTCCGAAAGTTCGATTTCCTTGGCGACGGAGACGCCGTCCTTGGTCGAGCGCGGGGCGCCGAACGACTTTTCGAGGATGACGTTACGGCCCTTCGGACCGAGCGTGACCTTCACCGCGTTGGCGAGGATGTTGACGCCGCGCAGGATCTTGTCGCGCGCGTCGGAAGCAAACAATACGTCTTTGGCAGCCATGATGAATATCCTTTATGGTTGCAGAATTAGAAAGCGTGACCAGCGCACTTCGGCGCCGGCAGGCAGCGAATGGATCAGGCGAGAACGCCGAGGATGTCCGATTCCTTCAGGATCAGCAGGTCTTCACCGTCGATCTTGACTTCGGTGCCGCCCCACTTGCCGAACAGCACGCGGTCGCCGGCCTTGACGTCGAGCGGGGTGATTTCGCCATTGTCCTTGCGAACGCCGGTGCCGACGGCCACGACCTTGCCTTCTTGCGGCTTTTCCTTAGCGGTGTCCGGGATGATAATGCCGCCCTTGGTCTTGGCTTCTTCTTCGACGCGCTTGACCAGGACTCGGTCGCCTAACGGGCGAAAGCTCATGGGATGTCCTCCGGTTTGAGTGAGATGGGTGTTAGCACTCAACACATATGAGTGCCAATGCGTGCCGGAGATAGGGGGGGGCGAAGGCAGAGTCAAGGGGCGAGGTGGCGCGTTTTCGGCCCGCGGCAAGGTAAAGCGCGCGCTTGCCATCGTCGGCGCATCCAGCCACCATCAGGCGAATCATCCACCGGAGATTGCCGTGGGCACAGATCAGCGCGACGACACGGCCTGCCCGTCCTGTCAAGGCCGTGTGCTGGCCATGCAATATGCGCTCAGCGATCCGGCTTATCATACGGCGCGATGTCGCACGTGTGGTTTCATCGCCATGCATCCCTATCCGTCGGATGCCTTCCTGCACGATCATTACAAGGCGCGGTCGCTGTACAATTCCGAGGGCGATGATGCCAGCTACGGCCGTGCGGTCGGCGATCGCGGCGCCCTGATCGCGGGCCTTTTGCACCGGGCCGGGCAAGGCGAACTGCGTGGCCGGTCGGTCGATTTCGGCGCCGGTGTCGGCATCGCCGTGGCGGCGCAAGCATCGCTCGGCTTCGACGCCATGGGCATCGAGACCAATCCGCAAGCCCAGGCCGCCGGTAAGGCACGCTTCGGCGTCGATATCCGTGACCTGACCCTGGATGAGATGGAGCGAAATCTCGCCCTGTTCACGGTCTTCGAGGTATTGGAGCACATCAAATATCCGCGCGATTTCCTCAGCGCCGTGCGCGATCATCTGAGCGTGGGCGCGGTGATTGCCGGGTCGGTGCCGAACTATAACGGTCTGGCGCGCTATCTGCGCGGCAAGGACTCAATCGCCCTGGTGTGGCCGGAGCACGTCAACCAGTTTACCCGTCAAACCCTGCGTCAAACGCTCGAAGGCGCGGGTTTTCGCGTCGTCTATATCGGCTTTCCGCCGCCCTATGGCGTTGTCTTTACCTTTGGTCTGCGGGCCTGGCTACGCAAGATACTGCCCGCCAATGCGTTCGGCCGCGGCATCGTCTCGGCCGTGACCTGGGCCAAGAAGTACATGGCCTATCCGCTGCCCAACGCCTTTGCCGAGGCGACGGGGCTTTGGGGTCACGGCCTGGTCTTCGTTGCCCGCAAGGCTTGACATTCCAGCACGTTATGGCCAAAACAGCGGCCATGTTCCGCACCCAAAGCGCCTCTTCGCGATATTTTTGGCCCTTCTCCTAGAGAAGCGGCGCGGTTCATACTGTTTGAAACCCAGCCGCCGCCAGGGCGGCTTTTGTGTTTCAAGACCCTCCTTCGGCGCCGGCTTTACAAGGCCCGATCCATGCGTCCCCACCGTTTCGATTTCCAGCCCATCATCCGGCCCTTGCGGCGCGAAGACCTGCCGGTCGTCGCCACCATGCGCGCCGCCGACCTCGATGTCGCTTCGCAGGCTCAGGTCTATGTCGTCGAAACCGATGGTGGTCTGATCGGCTATGGCGTCGGTCAGCGCGGTTCGGCGTCGCTCGATCAGGCGTTCTTGATGCCGAAATGGCGCGGTTTGGGCATCACGCGGATGCTGGCGGCCCACGTGCGCGACGCAGCACGGCGTGAGGCGCTTGCATAAGTGTGGCAATGTGCTGCAATGGCGCACCGCATCCTTGAGGAGGCCCCATGCCCGACGTGCGCGAACCCAGACTGCATACCGTGCCGATCGCGGAGCTGCGTCCGACACAGATGACGGTCGGCTTGCGTGAGGTGACGGCCAAGCGCAACGAATGGCGCGAGGCCGGCGATCACCACCAGTCGGTCTTTCTCGGCAGCCACATGGTCCCGGTGGTCAAGGGGCCGCGAGGCCGGCTTTACGTCATCGATCACCATCATCTGTGCCGCGCCCTCCTCGAGGCCGGCCAGACCGAGGTCGAGGTCACGGTTGTCGCCAACCTGGCGAAGCTGTCGCGTGAGCCGTTCTGGGTCTTTATGGACAATCGCGGCTGGCTGCATCCGTACGATGCTGAGGGCAAACGTTGTTCCTGGGACGAGTTGCCGAAGCGGATCGCCGACATGGCCGACGATCCCTATCGCAGCCTGGCCGGCGCCTTGCGGCGTACCGGCGGCTATGCCAAGGACACGACCCCATTCAGTGAATTCCTGTGGGCGGATTTCCTGCGCCGGCGCATCAAGCCCGGCCGTCTCGAGCGCCATTACGACAAGGCTTTGGCCGACGCTTTGCTGTTCGCCAAAAGCGCCGATGCCGATTTCCTGCCCGGCTGGTGCGGCCC